>Ga0256404_1003176_pt1 | contig 34294 bp, 33 predicted proteins | sample RumenRJG_01DNA_FD_185990 | JGI IMG/M metagenome (GOLD analysis project Ga0256404, IMG submission 185990) | Bovine rumen microbial communities from Lethbridge, Alberta, Canada - RJG_01 | ecosystem: Host-associated > Mammals > Digestive system > Stomach > Rumen | place: Canada: Alberta | collected... | reverse complement strand
ATGTATATAATCTATTTATATATTATTTATATCCTATTTATATCTCTTGTCCGGCTTTTCAAAAATTCTTCCGCAAACGGGCCGCCGCATGTATGTTACGACCTTATTGTTACTTGTTACTTGTTACCCTTAATTGTTAAAATTGCGCCCGCGCAGGCTGCCTCTTCGGGGGCGAACAGACATGTGGAACGACCTTATTGTTACTTGTTACCCTTAATTGTTAAAATTGCGACCGCGCAGGCTGCCTCTTCGGGGGGCGAACAGACATGTGGAACGACCTTATTGTTACTTGTTACTTGTTACTTGTTACCCTTAATTGTTAAAATTGCGACCGCGCACGGCAAAAATGCCCACCCCTGTTGAAGGAGAAAAATGTTTCACGGTGATTTGCGATTCCACCGCAATCGCGAGGCGATTCCACCGCAATCGCGCCGCCATCGTATGCCAATTGCCGTTTCCGATGTTTCACGCGGCGTGCCGGCTCGTTAGTCCCACGCCGGAAACGACGGAAGAAAGCTTTCAATAGTCTGTAAATCAATCAGCTGTGCGAAAGTGACGGGTATTTTGACCACACTGCTTGCAGGTTATGATTTTACTTCGTACCTTTGCAACCGAAACCCATGGATAAGCGCTTAAACCATCACTGAAACATGTCTAACATCTAAAATCTAACAATTATGTCAATCCGATACAAAGTAGTTCAATGCCATCTGAAGGACAGCAACATCAACGGCAAGTGGTACGGCAAGGCCGTCAGTCTGGGCACGGTCACCACGCGTCAGCTCGCCGAGGAGATCAGCCACTCCACGACCGTCACGCGCTCCGATGTCGCCGCCGTGCTCATAGAGCTCTTCAACGTCATGAAGGAGCACCTGCTCAACTCCATGACTGTCCAGCTCGACGAGATCGGCTCCTTCCGCGTGGGATTCAAGTCTGAGCCCAGCGACAAGGAGGAGGATTTCAAGGCCAACAACATCAAGCGGTACCGCATCCTGTACCGTCCCGTGACCACCTTCACGCCCAACGGCCACGTCGGCGAAAAGGGATGCCGCCTGGGCTCCTACACCAAGACGCTGTTGGAGGGTGTCACCGCCGAGCCGCTGTACAAGACCAAGAAGAAAGCCGCCGCGGGCACCACACCCACCACGCCTACGCCCGAGCCATGACGATTGCGGGGTGCGGCGCTGCAAAAGCATCGGAATGTACACGAAGAGCATACTTCAGCGCTCAGCGAGCGATAGCGAGCATAAGTCGTGAAGAGTCGTGGAAAGCCGCTGCAAGAATATTCACGCTTCTCCTTTGCGACCTTTGCGGCTTGGCAAGAGAAATATCCCGCGACAGTAGTTCTTTTCTAAAGGCCGAAGGTCGCTCTCAACCTCGGAGTTCTTGTCACAACCTGCCAGCCTCGAAGAGGTTGGATGCTTCATAACCCCAGTCTAAACGAGCGAAGCGAGTGCAGACTGGGGTGTGGTGATGACAGCAAGACTGGCTGAGGACGTGCTCGGAGAGGCACAATGCGCGAAGCGCGTAACGACGGGGCATCGTCTTGCTACGCATCCAAGATGCATTCAGCCTCTTCGAGGCTGGCAGGAAGTTCACGACCACCCATCAACAGTCCCCAGTCTGCGCTCGCTTCGCTCGCTTAGACTGGGGTTATGAAAAATTCAGCCCCTCTGGGGCTGCCTCCACCAACCTACGACTCTCGCTCTCTCCTCATAAGGCCGAAGGCCTCTCAGCGATCTCAGCCTCTCACACGTATCATCTCTGCGGCTCAATAAGCTCTGCGCGAAAAGTCTGATAATCAAGGGTAGCATTGGGTCTCAATATAAAAGTGACGAAAACAGGAAAAGAAAAGGCTGCACCAAGAAAACCTTGGGCAGCCCTAACTCTTCATTCACACCCTTACGGGGTGAACGGTTCATGTCTTTTTCTTTACTCATACCATACTTCTCCACCTAATTTGTGTACTGGATGTGGATTGTCACTAATCTTTCTGAATTCCTCTTGGAAGATTCCAGCTAAGTCCTTTAAATCGTCATTGTTTCTCATAGTTCTAAAAAGTTTAAGATCTTAATATTAATTACTCTGTTTCAATTTCGTATTGCAAAGATATGTATTTTTCCTGATATGTGCAACTTTTTCGTCGAGTTTTTTGATAAATTAATTAGTTATTAGTACCTTTGCGACATAATTGTAATTTTTAATACACAGAAAAGATGACAAAAGCAATCATTACCGTTGTAGGAAAGGACACAGTGGGCATCATTGCGCACGTCTGCTCCTATCTTGCCGACAACAACATTAATATTCTTGATATTTCTCAGACCATTGTTCATGGCTACTTCAACATGATGATGATTGTTGATCTCTCTGATACCAAGAAGTCATTCGACACCATCAGCACAGAACTTGACGAGGCAGGCAAAGCAAAAGGCGTGCAGGCTAAGATTCAGTTGGAGGCCATCTTCGACAAGATGTATAGAATTTGAGGGAGGAAATATGATTACAGCACCAGAAGTTCTTGAAGCACAAAAGATGGTTGAGCAGGATAACCTTGACGTGAGAACCATCACGATGGGTATCAGTCTGCTCGACTGCGCAAGCTCGGATCTCACCGAGACTTGCGACAAAATATATAAGAAGATAACGACCTTAGCCAAGGATCTTGTCAAGACCGGCGAGAGCATCTCCCGCGAGATCGGTGTGCCTATCGTTCACAAGCGTGTCAGTGTCACACCTGTGTCGCTCATCGGGGCAGCCTGCTGCAAGACGACCGACGACTACGTGAAAATAGCACGTACCCTCGACAATGCCGCCAAGACGATCGGAGTCAACTTCCTCGGTGGCTTCTCGGCCATCGTAAGCAAAGGGATGACTCCCAGCGAGGAGTTGCTCATCCGTTCCATTCCTCAGGCGTTAGCCACTACGGATGTGGTCTGCTCCAGCGTTAACGTTGGTTCCACGAAGACGGGTATCAACATGGATGCCGTACGTCTGATGGGTGAGACCGTCAAGGCTTCAGCCGAAGCCACGGAAGACCGCGATTGCATCGGACCGGCGAAGTTAGTCGTATTCTGCAATGCTCCCGATGACAACCCGTTCATGGCGGGTGCCTTTCATGGAGTGAGCGAGGCTGATGCTATCATCAACGTAGGAGTGTCAGGCCCCGGCGTGGTGAAAGCAGCGTTGGAGCAGATGGACCTTCAATACAAGGATGCGCCAAAGAAAACCGCTAATTTCGAGGAGCTCTGCGAGACCATCAAGCGCACGGCGTTCAAGATCACGCGTGTCGGTCAGTTCGTAGCTCAGGAAGCGAGCCGCAGGCTCCATGTGCCCTTTGGCATCATCGACCTCTCATTGGCTCCGACACCTGCTGTCGGCGACTCCGTGGCGGACATTCTCAAATGTATCGGTGTGGAGCAGCCCGGCGCGCCCGGTACAACGGCAGCACTCGCGTTGCTCAACGACCAGGTGAAGAAAGGCGGCATCATGGCAAGCTCCTATGTCGGTGGATTGTCGGGTGCCTTTATCCCCGTCAGTGAAGATCAAGGCATGATCGATGCCGTAAATGTCGGAGCGCTGACCATCGAGAAGTTGGAAGCTATGACGTGTGTGTGCTCTGTCGGACTGGACATGATCGCTATTCCCGGAGACACACCGGCAACGACAATAGCCGGAATCATAGCCGACGAGTCGGCTATAGGCATGGTGAACCAGAAGACGACGGCTGTGCGCGTCGTGCCAGTAATAGGAAAGAAAGTGGGAGAGACAATAGAGTGGGGCGGTCTGTTGGGTCATGCGCCTATCATGCCCGTCAACACATTCTCCAGCGAGCGTCTTGTGAACCGTGGCGGACGAATTCCCGCACCGATACACTCGTTCAAGAACTAATAGATCCTCACATCAGAGATTACATTACCACCCGCTGCCTCGTTGAGGCGGCGGGTGAGCTGCGAGCGCATCATGCTCAAATCCTGCCGCAGAGCAGGATTTGTTATTTTTACGAACAATACTTGATTCTTGATAAACTTCTCTTCGGTATAGGAAGCTACGGTGTGCCCGGTCACCTGTTCCCAAGCATCTACCACTCTCCTTTGAAGGAGCGGTGTCTCAAGGCCCTCGTTTCGGATAAACTGGCGCAAAATGTCGCTCAATGGTTTTACGTCGCGCTTAAACATATTTTATTCTCTTTCGGTTATCTCGCCATCTTTGACATCAAACAGTTTATAATCAGAAGCCGAATGGCTAAGGATCTTATCGAGATGCTCCCGGTTGGTGTCAGTGATAAAAATCTGCCCGAAGCCGTCGTCAGCCACAAGTCTGATTATCTGCTCCACGCGGTCGGCATCGAGCTTGTCGAAGATGTCGTCTAAGAGGAGCAGCGGTGTCTTCCCCGCCATTGTCTGTCGGAGAAACGCAAACTGAGCAAGCTTCAGCGCTAAGACAAAAGTCTTCGTCTGCCCTTGACTGCCTTCGCGCCGCATAGGAAATCCGTCGATGAGCATCTCAAGGTCATCACGATGGACACCATGCAGGCTGTAACCTACGGCGCGATCCTTGAAGCGGTCGCGCTGAATAACGTCCAACAACGGGCCACGCTGACAATGAGAGACATATCTCAGCGAAACCTGCTCTCTACCTCCGGAAATATGCGTATAGATATCCTGAAAAGCAGGAATCATCTCCTCAACCAACTTGTCACGCTTCTGATAAACGATTTCTCCCTGATGCGCCATTTCTTCTTCGAGGAGCTGCATGAGCGTCATGTCCGGCTCCTGCTCCGATTTAAGGAGCGCGTTGCGCTGTTGCAACGCCTTGTTGTAACGGTTCAACGCCTCGATATAGCTTACATCGAACTGAGAGATCACCATATCCAACAATCTCCTACGCTCCTCACCGCTGCCGGTCACCAAATTGTTGTCGGAAGGTGAGATAAAGACCAGCGGAATGAGACCGATATGGCTCGACAACTTCTTATATTCCTTTCCGTTTCGCCGAAAATGCTTGTGTTTGCCCCGCTTCATACCGGCGTAGATGCGCTCTTGCGTCTCTGCCTCGGAGAGATAGTCGCCTTCAAGGACAAAGAAGTCCTGGTCGTGGTTGATGACCATACTATCAAGGTTCGTAAAACTGCTGTGGCAGAAGGACAGATAGTAGACAGCATCCAACAGATTGGTCTTGCCCACGCCGTTGCTTCCCACAAAGCAGTTGAGCTTATGAGAGAGAACAATGCTGGCCTGTCGTATGTTTTTATAATTGATTATGGATAATTTCTCAAGTATCATCAAAATATCTGTTCGTTAAGCCGGCTTCTGATACCGTCACTGATTTTTCGGCAAAGTTAACGTTATTCACCGACAAAACCACACTTTTACAAGGCAAAATGAAAAATAGAGGCTCATAAATTTCAATGTTTGAATAAAAATGACTAATTTTGCCACGCAATAGATATAGGTAAACCAAAGAAAAACAATAAGTAAACATAATGGCAAACAACAACGAAAAGGAAACTTTTGATGCAGCCGTAAAGTCGGAAGCATTTTTCGAAAAGAACAAGAAGGTGATCAGTGGCGCCATCATCGCCATCATCATTGTAGTGGCAGGCGTGCTGTGCTACAACCAGTTTATCGGCGGTCCCCGGGAGCAGAAAGCCAGCACGGCGCTGGCACGTGGTCAGGAGTATTTCAACGCTGACCAGTTTGACAAGGCACTCAACGGAGACGGCGCAGGCTATGCAGGTTTTGTGAAAATTGCTGACGACTACAGCAGCACAGACGCAGGCAACCTCGCTAATCTCTATGCCGGTCTGTGCTATGCCAACCTCAACAAATGGCAGGATGCCGTCAAGTATCTTGAGGACTATTCGCCTAAAGGCGACGCCATGGTCAGCCCTGCCGCCATCGAGGCTCTTGGAAACGCTTACGCTCATGTCGGACAGATCGACAAGGCTATCAGCACACTCAAGGAAGCAGCTTCAAAGGCTGACGACAAGGCTGAAAACGGTACGAACAACAGTCTGTCTCCTACATTCCTGCTACAGGCCGGTGAACTCCTCGAATCGGAGAACAAAATCGACGAGGCTAACAAGCTCTATCAGGACATCAAGAAGAAATATGTCAACTCTTCTCTCGTGCAGAGCAACGACATCGACAAATATATAGAAAGGACTACGAAGTAATGGCAACAGCTCTTCATCTTTCTGATTATCATCCTGTTGATATCCCAGACGCAAGTAACATGAACTTCGGTATCGTGGTTGCCGACTGGAACCACGAGATCACGGGTGCCCTGCTTAAGGGTGCCGTGGACACCTTAGAGGAGCATGGTGCCCTGCCCGAGAACATCCATATCAAGCATGTGCCAGGTAGCTTCGAGCTGGTCTATGGAGCACAGCAGATGAGCAAGAACGACGGTTTCGATGCCATCATCATTTTAGGCAGCGTGATACGGGGAGAGACACCTCACTTCGATTATATCTGCCAGGGGGTCACTTATGGCATAGCGCATCTCAATGCTACGCAGAACATCCCAGTCATCTATGGACTGCTGACAACCAATGACCTGCAGCAGGCCAAAGACAGAAGCGGGGGAAAACTTGGGAACAAAGGTTCGGAATGCGCTGCTGACGCTATCATGATGGCTAAATTCTAATACGCCCAAGGGCTAATATTAATAAATATACATTTTTATATTATGCGTCTATACGATCTTCTTCAGGCTTATGAGTTCGATGAGATCATGCCAGTCGTCGTGGATATGTTCCCCGGAACGGGCAAGTTTCGCGAACAGCTAAAGGAGGCATGGAACATGCTCCTTGATATGAAGCCGGTTGCTTCGAAGAAAGTAATCAAATACAAACTCATGCAGGGAGACAGAGCCGATGAGCAATATATCGGTGCGGAAGACCGAGACTTCGATGCCCCTTGGGAAGTGATTATCGGCAAGAATCTGAGCAGAGACAGAGGCGTAGACCTCAACGATGCAGAGATGCTCGCCAACTGTCTGGTAAACATATGCCTGATAGGTAAGCATCCTCATAGCTTCGAGAAATCGTACAGAATTCTCTCTACGCCGGATAGATAAGACACATCTTGCAGTTGTGCATCTCGTTTTTTGTACATTCTGCGGTAGTACAGTCAAAGAATAAGTCCTTGTATCAATCTCTGATGCAAGGATTTTTTGTTCTTGTTCTATGACAAACAGTTTTGCCAGCCTCGGAGAATAATTATTGTCCACGAAAGACACGAAGGGCACAGAAGTTTTTTCACACGGATTTTAAAGATTATAAAAAGGGTTACGCCGCTTCGCGGCTACACGGTGAGTTGCCAGCCTCGGAGATTCTGTGCTAATAACCAAGACAAGAAGAAGAAAAAAAGAACATTTTAATAATTCTTAATATATTTGGCTTTTAGAAGAATATCCTTTAATTTTGCACATACCAAGGGAAGACGCTCGTCTGGCAGCTTTTGCTGGAGACGGGCATCCGTCTATCTCGTGAAGGGACAACATCTTGTTGTTCCTTCTTCTTTTCGTCAAAAGTCAGGCCTTAAGCCTGTTTATCTCTGCTTATCGAACAGCTCGTTTTTTTTCCAAATGGTGTAAATCTGTATTAAGAGTTTTCTCATTCCGGCAGTAACGGCAACCATCCTTGCATTTGGGTTCTTCTCCTTGACCCTCTCGTACAATTCCGATACGCGCTTGTTATACATGCATGCGTTTATTGCCGGCATATACAGTGCAGTTCGTATATAGACGTTTCCTTTTTTCGAGATGTGATGCCTGGGGTCATTAGGACCGGACTGGCTCGAAACTACATCCAGCCCTGCATAGCTTACCAGTTGTTTTTGGCTGGTTATGAACTCGAAGGCGCCGGTTTCCGCTATTACAGTGACAGCCGTCTTCATTCCCACAGACGTGATGGAGCATACCTTCTCAATCCGGCTCTTCAATTCTGCGTCTGTGTCTATGAGCTCTTCTATAGCCTTGTCGTTGTCTTCAAGTTCTTTGTCAATCTTGTCTATCAGGCTTTTATACATACGCTCAAGCGCAGCATCCTTCTCGAAGGAATTGCTGAGGGCATGCAACTGGTTGCCGATTGTCGTGCGAACCTTGTTAAGGTGAGAAGCGAAGCGTGTTTTCATACGGAGGGCAGCGTAGATGGGCTTTGGGGGAGTCCATGGCACGAGGTGGTGGGCTGCGCATCCGAATCTTGACAGCGCATACGCATCCATGGAGTCCGTCTTGGTCTTTATCCCCTCGTACTCAGCATATTTCCTGGCCCGGCTTGATAAGACCACATACACCTGAAATCCGAGCTTTTGGAGATGATGCGCCAATTTTTCATGGTAGACTCCGGTAACTTCCATGAGAAATGTCAACTTGGCTTCCCTCACCGCTTCCTTGCGGCTCCACTTGACAAGCTGGTTAAAGCCGTGCCTGTTGTTGGCAAACTCCACAGTTTTGGAACTCCTGCCCTCGTCTGTCGCAATGTCAAGCATGGACAAACAAGCCATAAAGGTGTCTTTTGCCACATCGATGCCTACACACTGGCGGAAATGCTTGTCCACCTTCATTTGTAAGTCTGGTTTCATTGTCTTTGTTTTTAAACTATCAATGTTGTGAATCAGATTTCGACCCTGCTCGTCTTGTCTCTTGATCAAACTGTGGGTCACATACTTGTGCCCTTAGATTCTTTGTCCTGACTCTGAAGATCTTTAAAGGAGCGGGCGGACATATCTCCGAGACGGTATAGTTCCATGACTTACCTTGAGGCCTATCCGCCTCACTCCTACAACCTGAATTCCTAGCAAAACTACAAAAATCAGATTGTGTGAACAAAAAAATCAGCTCTTATAGCTGAAGTTTAGAACATTTCTGAATCACGATGCAAAGGTAAGAGAGGCTGAATGCTTCATAACCCCAGTCTAAACGAGCGAAGCGAGTGCAGACTGGGGTGTTTCGATGGCAGCAAGACTGGCTGAGGACGTGCCTCGGAGAGGCACAATGCGCAAAGCGCGTAACCACGGGGCTCCGTCCTGCTACGCATCTAAGATGCATCCAGCCTCTCCGAGGCTGGCAGTAAGTTCACGGCCACCCATCAACAGTCCCCAGTCTGCGTTCGCTTCGCTCACTTAGACTGGGGTTATGAATAATTCAGCCTCTCCGAGGCTGCCCCCACTGACGCATGACTCTCTGTTCTCTCCGCTAAAGGCCGAAGGTCTTCGAGGCTGCCCCCACCGACACGCATGACCCTATGCGCTCTCCTCATAAGGCCGAAGGCCTCTCAGCGTTCTCAGCCTCTCACACGTATCATCTCAGCGGCTCAATAAACTCTGCGGCTCTGCGTGAAAAGTCTGATAATCAAGGGTAGCATTGGGTATCAATAAAAAAGTGACGAAGTAGGGACGTATCAGTGCAGGGAAGGGCATGAAGTTCTTCCCTGCACTGGATATGCATCACCCTATATCATCTAAATATCCTTGCAACTGTTTGATTATCAAGGAAAGGTCCGCTTCAATTTTATGATGCCGCTCTGAAGGTTTTGTTCTATTATAATAATCCACTCTTTCCTACCACGACCAGCAGGCTGAAACCTAAGACGAGGGTGATAATACCCACGAGGAGACCGGCTTTAGCCATGTCTTTCTGTTGGATGAGACCTGTGGAATAAGCAATGGCGTTAGGAGGCGTGGAAATAGGAAGCGTCATGGCAGCAGATGCAGCCACGGCAATACCTACAAGAATCGTGGAGCTGCCGCCAATGACGTTAAGCTTTTCACCCATGCCGCTACAAACAACAGAGAGAATAGGGATAAGCAAGGCTGCGGTAGCCGTGTTGCTGATAAAGTTGGAAAGGAAGTAGCAAACCAGTCCTGCAATGATAAGAATGACAATTGGGCTCCATTCTCCGAAGGGAATAGATTCTACAGCGGCTTTGGCAAGCCCTGTTCCGTTCATGGCAAGACCTAAGGCAAAGCCACCGGCGACCATCCAAATGACACCCCAGTCAATCTCTTGTAAATCTTTTGCGGTGATAACACCTGTGAACGCGAAGACTGCAATAGGCAGCATGGCAACGGTGTTGGCGTTGACTCCTATCTGCTTACCGAAGACCCATAGGATAATCGTGAGCAAGAATGTTACCGCTACAACTGTTGTACGCCAGTTGCGGTGCATATCGCCCTCAATCTTCAGTTCAATGGTCTTCTGTGAGAACGGGAACAATTTTCGAAGCAAGAACCACGCAATGATAAGAAGTATGATGACTAACGGAGCCATCACGGCCATCCATTGACCAAAGCTGATATCCATGTTCATTCCTGCAGGGTCGTTGAGCACTTTGTAGGCGAATGCGTTAGGAGGTGTGCCGATAGGGGTACCCATACCGCCGAGGTTGGCTCCGATAGGAATAGCCATTGTCAACGCTATTCGACCTTTACCATTGGCGGGGAGCGCTTTGAAGACAGGGGTAAGGAACGTCAGCATCATGGCAGCCGTTGCAGTGTTGGAGATGAACATCGAGAAGATGCCGGTAATGAGCAAAAAGCCAAGAAGCACATTCTCGCTCTTCTTTCCGAAAGGCCGGATCATGGTCTTAGCCATCCAAACATCTAACCCCGACTTTGTAGCGGCTATGGCGAGGATGAAGCCTCCTAAGAACAAGATTATAGTAGGATCAGCAAAGCAAGCCATTATACCCACCGAGTCGAGAAGTTGCCCATACTCGCCTTCAGAACCTTGCATAAATTTGAAGGAAGAGTTACTGACAAAAAACAGCAAAACAAAGATGATCGTCACGGAAGTCGCCCAAGAAGGGATAGCTTCTGTGAGCCAAAGCATTACAGCCATTACGAAGATGGCGATGACACGCTGCTGAACAACAGTAAGACCTGCTATACCAAAAACTCCGGATGGGAGATTCCATACTATGATGGTCACTAAGGCTGTCAGGAAAAACCAGAAAGCCTTTTTCTTATTAAAATGTCCGGTCAGGACATTCTTGACGGTTTCTTGCATAAGCAATAATAAGTTTATAAGTTTGGTTAAAAAGTTAAGTCTTAGGTCGTAACTTTGAAATGGGGTGGGGAAGCCCCGATGGGCTTCCCCAAGAATATGACTTCAGCTTACTTGGCTTCTGTCATCACGCCCTCTATATACAAACGTGTCATCTCAGGAACACCGTTCGTACGAATAGTGATAGTCTTCTTAAAATGGCCTGGGAACTTTCCTTTCCCATTATAGGTAACAGTGATGGTCCCTTTTTCACCAGGCTTAATAGGGCTCTTGGTGTACTTAGGAACGGTGCACCCACAACTCGCAACCGCTTGATTGATAATCAACGGCTTGTCACCGGTGTTGGTGAAAGTGAAGGTGCACTGCTGCACGGGATTGTTCTCAGAGAACGTTCCGAAATTGTTTATCAGCTTATCGAATGAAATCTTTGCCTGAGCGAAAGTCATTCCAAGTCCTGCGACAAACAGAAGGATCGTGAAAAGTAATCTCTTCATGGTGTATTAACCTTTTTATTGAATTTACCTTATTAATAATTTTGTGTCTTGATGCAATAGTAGCTATTTCACATCATTAGACGCTGCAAAAATAAGAAAAGTTTCGTTGCATACCATTGGAAAGTTGTTAATTAACATTATTTTTACACCTTATTGGCTTCTTATTGTTCTTTTCGGATTATTTGTTGTAATTTTGCGGCAAGAAAAGACATATTTATTAATTATGTATAGAACCAATACATGCGGAGAGCTGCGTCTCTCCGACGCGGGGCGTGAAGTGACGCTCGCGGGATGGGTGCAGCGCACCCGCAAGATGGGAGGAATGACATTTGTAGACCTGCGTGACCGCTATGGTATCACGCAGTTGGTCTTTAACGAGTCTTCCGACAAGGCTTTATGGGAGCAGGCCAATAAGCTCGGCCGTGAATATTGCATTCAGGCCAAAGGTGTCGTCTCTGAACGCCAAAGCAAGAACGACAAGATGGAAACAGGCGATATTGAGATTCTCGTCAGTAAACTGACGGTGCTCAGCCCGTCGCTCACGCCTCCCTTCACCATTGAGGACAACACGGACGGCGGTGATGACCTCCGCATGAAATATCGTTATCTCGACCTGCGCCGTTCTTGCGTGCGCAAGAATCTGGAACTTCGTCACCGTATGACGATCCTTATCCGCAACTTCCTCGATTCACGTCAGTTCATGGAGATTGAGACCCCGATGCTGATCGGTTCTACCCCTGAGGGTGCCCGCGACTTCGTAGTTCCTTCGCGTATGAATCCTGGCCAGTTCTATGCCCTTCCTCAGAGCCCGCAGACGTTGAAGCAGCTGCTCATGGTTGCCGGCATGGACCGTTACTTCCAGATCGTGAAGTGTTTCCGGGATGAGGATCTGCGCGCCGACCGCCAGCCGGAGTTCACACAGGTCGACTGTGAGATGAGTTTCGTTGACCAGGACGACGTCATCAATCTCTTCGAGGAGATGTGCCGCATGCTCTTCAAGGAGATCCGCGGTGTTGACCTTCCGAAACCGTTGCAGCAGATGACCTGGGCTGAAGCCATGAAGCGCTTCGGTTCTGACAAGCCGGATCTGAGGTTCGGAATGGAGTTTGTGGAACTTATGGACGATCTGAAGGGTACAGGTTCCTTCTCGGTGTTCAATGAGGCCAAATATATTGGTGGCATTGTCGTACCTGGTTGCGCCGACTATAGCCGCAAGCAGTTGAACGAACTGACCGACTTCGTAAAGAAGCCGCAGATTGGTGCCAAGGGCTTAGTATACATTAAATATAACAGCGATGGGACGGTGAAGAGCTCTATTGATAAGTTCTACACGGCTGACCAGCTGCAGAAGGTCAAGGAGACGACAGGAGCCAAAGATGGCGACCTCGTTCTTATTCTTAGTGGCGACAATGCCAACAAGACACGTATCCAGCTCTGCTCGCTGCGTCTTGAGATGGGCGACCGTCTGGGCCTTCGCGACAAGAATGTCTTCAAATGCCTGTGGATTATCGACTTCCCGCTCTTTGAGTGGAGCGACGAAGAACAGCGCCTTATGGCTACTCACCACCCGTTCACGATGCCTAACCCCGACGATATTCCTTTGCTCGACGAGCATCCGGAGAAGGTCCGCGCCAAGGCCTACGACTTCGTTTGCAACGGTATCGAGGTTGGCGGTGGTTCGCTTCGTATCCATGACACCAACCTTCAGGAGAAGATGTTCGAGGTGCTTGGCTTCACGAAAGAGCGCGCAGAGGCTCAGTTCGGCTTCCTGATGAATGCCTTCAAGTATGGCGCACCCCCTCACGCAGGGCTCGCCTTCGGTCTCGACCGCTTCGTGAGCATTCTCGCAGGGCTCGACTCTATCCGCGACTGCATCGCATTCCCGAAGAACAACAGTGGACGCGACATGATGCTCGATGCTCCATCGGAGCTCGACCAGAAGCAGCTTGATGAGCTTCATCTTACTGTAAATGTGCCTAAAGCAAATAAATAACTATCGACGAAGGGTGGCTGATGAGCCACCCTTTTTACTTGATAAATATCAACTAAAAAGTCTTTCAATGTTGATGTAAGTCAATAAAATAGAGATATCAACTGAGAAAAGAGCCTTTTCTACAATTTTCTTTAGATTTTAACAATCAACTTTGAAAATAATTGCTTACATTTGCAACCAGTAACAAGAGTTAGGTTATAGATTAATCGTTTTTGTATAATAAAGTTTACTGATTTATGCCAAGGAAGAAATCTACAGTAGCAACAGCTGCTCCTAAAGCAGTTGTTAAGAAGACGACAGAAAAGAAGGAAGTCGCTAAGAAAGAAATCTTTGTTGATGCAGACAATGCCGGTTTCCGTGCTGGTGATGTCTACAATGCACTTCATGACAATGAAGGCGCAAAGTCTGTTGAAGAGCTCGAGAAACTGACCGGAAAGACTGAGGTCGAGGTTCTCTTGGGCATCGGATGGCTCCTCAAGGAAGGCAAGCTGAAAGGCGACGGCGGTAAAGTGGTCCTGGCTTAATAAAAGCTGACAGGATTATCTCCTTATGTATTACAGTCCAATGATTCACTATTGGGCTGTTTTTTTTGTGCTTATCGTTAAACCTATTTGCCTTTTCTTCGTCATATAAGAAAAAGGAGAAAAAATGTATTCTGAAAACGAATATTTTATTAAGAAGAGCTATGGGAACGAAGAGCATTTTCGTGTGCCGAAAGGATACTTTGACACGCTTAATGCTCGTATTCTCAATGAGCTAAAGATAGATCCTCAAGAGAAGGCAGTACCTGCACGTACCATTCCTTTGTGGCATCGCTATCGTGCGGCAGCCATTTCTGTGGCTGCCAGTGTTCTTATCGGATGTTTCGCATTCGGCGCTTGGATGCATGGAGGAAGCAGATCGTCAACTCAGGGAACCCAGGCTGTTTCTACGGCAGCATCATCCACAAGCCTTGATGCTATGATGAACTATTCAATGATGGATACTGAGGATATGTACTCGTATTTAGCAGATTCAGAATAAATAAAATATGAAAAAGTTTGTTTCAATATTATGTTTGCTCTTGTTCTCTATGACGTTTTCTTTGACTATATCGGGACAGCGTCCGAGAAAATTTGACCCGCAACAATTTGAAAAGCAACTTCACCAGTACATCGCTACGGAAGCCGGCTTGACACCAGGGGAAGCTGCTGCTTTTTTCCCGCTTTTTGATGAAATGCAGCGAAAGCAGCGTCTTCTGTTCGACAAGATGCGTATTTATATGCACACGAATACCGATGATAACAGGGCGAGCTTGAAAGCTATTCAGGCGATGGACAACAATGATTTGGAAATAAAGAAGTTGCAGAAAGAGTATCATCAAAAATTCTGCAAAGTACTGCCTGCGGGAAAAGTACTCCAAATTCTAAAAGCAGATGATAAATTTCATCGTAAAGCCTTTATGAGAATGGTTCGTGAGAGACATTAGAACCCTATTCACGCGGTGTTCTTTTTTCTTTAATAATACTGAGCCTTTTCTCTTTCTTACATACTTTTTTCAGGGCGCACCCATAACAAGGGTCGCCTGATTTTTGCCCTAGCGCTTTTCGTATCCTATAAAGGGCGTAAAAAAAAGCAAGTGCGACAACGATACCAACGATAATATATTGAGCTATCATATTCAATTAATATTTATCTTGACGATTAAGTAACTAAATTCATGCCAAAGATACAATTTTTCTTTGGCAAATTCGTTAAAGTGATATACTTTTCTTATTTTTGCACAAAATAAAATAAATAAATCTCTTTATGACGAATAATCACAGCCATTTGGTCATTATGGCAGGTGGAGTGGGGAGCCGCTTTTGGCCAATGAGCACAGAAGATACCCCTAAGCAGTTTATCGATGTTTTGGGAATGGGCCGTTCGTTGCTACAGATGACCTATGATCGCTTCCATGATATTTGCCCGGACAGTAACGTTTGGATCGTGACGAATAAACGTTACCAACAAATCGTTGAAAAGCAGTTGCCAGAAGTGGATCCCAGCCACATCCTTCTTGAACCGTGCAGAAGAAATACGGCACCATGCATTGCCTATGTCAGTTGGCGGATCAAGATGACGGATCCCAAGGCCAACATTGTGGTATCACCGAGCGACCATGTCATTACGGATACTACAGAATTCAAGCGCGTTATTAAAGGCGCATTGGCCTTCACGCAAGAATCGGATGCCATCGTCACCCTCGGCATGAAAGTGACAAGACCAGAGACCGGCTATGGTTATATTGAAGCCGATTTGTCTTCCAACACATTGAGAAACAAAGAGATATACCGCGTAGACACTTTCCATGAGAAGCCCGACTTAGAGAAAGCCAAGCAGTATATGGGAATGAACAATTACTATTGGAACTCGGGTATCTTCATTTGGAATGTGGAGACCATCGTCAACGCGCTCCGCATCTATGCGCCCAGAGTAAACAATATTTTCGAGCGTCTTCAGGATGTTCTTGGCACCGACAAGGAACAAGAGGCTGTGGATAAGAGTTATATAGACTGCGAGAATATCTCCATTGACTATGCCGTCATGGAGAAGGCGGAGGAAATCTTTGTCTATCCGGCAGACTTTGGCTGGAGCGATCTTGGCACCTGGGGCTCTCTGCTGACACAGACTAAGCATGACCTGAACGGCAATGCTTGTATTGGTCAGAACATCAAAGTCTTTGATACGCATGGATGTATCATCCATACATCACAAGAGAAACAAGTGATCATCCAGGGATTGTCCGACTATATTGTTGCCGAGCACGACGGCTGTCTTCTTATCTGCCGTCTCTCTGAAGAGCAACGCATCAAGAGTTTCAGAAACGAATAAAACACTTTGGGGCTGCCTTGCAATGACGGCTACGAGAAACCGGCATTGCAATGAAAGCATACCCTATATTTATCATAAGCGCCCTAACGGCGATGATTTTATATATTATCCCTGAGCTTTAAGCGAAGCGTATACGGCATCAGCACAACGCTCACCATCCACACCGGCAGAGACAATGCCGCCCGCATAGCCGGCGCCTTCTCCGCAAGGGAACAATCCTTCTATGCGGACATGCTGTAGGGTCTCGTGGTCGCGCAAGATGCGGACCGGAGAAGAGGTTCGTGTCTCAACGGCTATCAGCACAGCTTCATTGGTAAGGAAGCCATGGCTTCGCTTGCCAAAGACTTTAAAACCTTCCTGCAGACGCTTGCCAATGAAAGGTGGAAGCCAGAAATGCAATGGACTGCTCACAAGTCCTGGCGCATAACTGCTCTTGGGAAGATCATAACTGAGCCGGTTGTTCACGAAGTCCGCCATCCGCTGGGCTGGCGCTGTCTGTCGCATGTTGCCTTGCTGCCAACACATCTTTTCCAGTTGTTCCTGAAAGCGCATCACAGACAAGACATCGTGCTGTTCGCCATTACCCGGCATGATCTGAGTCACATCCTCAGGTCTCACTTCCACGACCATACCGCTATTGGACCATTGGGTGCCACGGTTGCTGGGCGACATGCCGTTGACAACGATCTGCTCCGGTCCTGTGGCTGCCGGAATAACAAAACCGCCCGGACACATGCAGAAAGAATAGACGCCACGCCCCTCAACCTGGGCAACCATTGAATACTCAGCTGCCGGGAGATATTTGCCACGCCCATTTTTATTATGATATTGTATCTGGTCGATCAGCTTTGACGGATGTTCAAGACGCACACCGACAGCTATGCCTTTCGGCTCTATCTCTATCTTGGCACTTGCCAGATAACGATAGACATCCCGGGCGCTATGTCCCGTAGCGAGAATAACAGGTCCACGGAACTCATATTCTTTATTGGTCTGTAAATCAACGGCTTTCACTCCTATCACTTTATCTCCGCCCCCTGAGGTCCGCTCAAGCAGGAAGCCCGTCATCTTTGTTTGGAAGTGAACTTCTCCCCCACTTTTAATAATCTGCAACCGCATGTTCTCTATGACGCGCGGCAGTTTATCGGTTCCAATATGTGGATGGGCATCAGCGAGGATAGACGTAGAGGCTCCATGCTGGCAGAAGACATTGAGGATCTTCTCCGTGTTTCCACGCTTGTGACTCCTGGTATAGAGTTTGCCATCACTGTAAGCGCCCGCACCGCCTTCACCAAAGCAATAGTTGCTTTCCGGATCCACCTTCTGGGTCTTGGTGATAAGTGCCATATCTTTTTTACGCTCTCTGACATCTTTTCCACGCTCAAGGATGACCGGGCGCAGTCCTAATTCTATCAACCGCAAGGAAGCGAAGAGACCACCAGGACCCTCGCCCACCACGACCACCTGCGGACGGTCGCCGACATACGGATACTCGACAGGCTGGTATTCATCGTCTTGTGGCGTCTCATTGATATAAGCCCTTACTTTCAGATTTACATAGATTGTACGCTGACGGGCATCAATACTTCTTCTGAGCACACGAACATGCGTCAAAGTGCGGGCATCCAATCCTTTCTCTTTGGCGAGGTAAGCTATGATGTTTTCTTCAGAGACTGCTGCTTGAGGCAAAACTCTCAATTGATATTCTTCTATCATCTGACTGTATTTCGTATATTTGTTGCAAAATTAATCAAATCATTGCATTTCCTCGGTATATGTCGCCATTTTATTAATAAATTTATCGTTTTTCTTTGTTAGAACGATGAAACATTATTACCTTTGCAACCAAGTACAGCTATAAGCCCTCACGTATTGGGAATGGTTGCGCAATAACAAACCCATAATCATTTAACAAATGAAAGTATTAAAATTCGGCGGAACATCGGTAGGTTCCGTGAAAAGCATTCTCAGTTTAAAACGCATTGTTGAGAAAGAGGCCAAGCGACAGCCCATTGTTGTTGTCGTCAGCGCATTGGGAGGAATCACCGACCAGCTCATCGCCACTTCACATCTTGCCCAGGAAGGGAAAGAAGAGTGGAAGGAACAATACGAACAGATGGTAGACCGTCATCATAAGATGATCGACACCATCATCACTGACACCAGTGACCGTGAGGAGCTTTTCAATAAGGTGGACGCCTTGTTCGAACAGTTGCATTCCATTTATTTTGGTGTTTATCTCATCCACGACCTCAGCAAAAAGACGCTCGATGCCATCGTAAGCTATGGTGAGCGACTGAGCTCCAACATTGTGTCAACCCTTGTCAAAGGCTCACGCTGGATGGATTCACGCAGCTTCATCAAGACAACCACATCCCCTAATGGCAAGACTGTGCTCGACTCTGAGCTCACCAACCACCTCGTGAAAGAGGCTTTCAAAGACATGGCGCGTGTTACGCTCCTGCCAGGATTTATCTCTTCCGACAAAGACTCTGGAGAGACGACCAACCTCGGGCGAGGCGGCTCCGACTATACGGCGGCCATCATAGCAGCCGATCTTGACGCAGAGATTCTTGAAATATGGACCGATGTAAATGGCTTCATGACCGCCGACCCCCGTGTGATCAAGACTGCTTACACCATCGACGAACTGAGTTACGTCGAGGCGATGGAACTTTGCAACTTTGGAGCGAAGGTCGTCTACCCACCCACTATCTATCCTGTTCGCATCAAGAACATCCCGATCCGCGTCAAGAATACTTTCAATCCCGATGCACCGGGAACGATCATCAAAGATAAGATCGTAAACGACCATAAACCCATCAAGGGCATCTCCAGCATTAAGAACACCTCGCTCATCACCGTCTCGGGCCTCGCCATGGTGGGTGTCATCGGTGTCAACCGCCGTATTTTCACAGCTCTGGCCAACAATGGCATCTCTGTGTTCATGGTCTCTCAGGCTTCTTCAGAGAACTCCACGTCTATCGGCGTACGCGATGAGGATGCTGCTGAAGCTGCACGCGTGCTCGACAACGAATTTGCTGCAGAGATTGAGGATGGTGCTATGTTCCCCATGCACGTGGAGAGCAACCTCGCTACAGTGGCTATCGTGGGTGAGAACATGAAGCATGCGGCTGGTATTGCCGGCAAGCTCTTCGGCACACTCGGACGAAGCGGTATCTCCGTCATCGCCTGTGCACAGGGAGCCTCGGAGACCAACATTTCTTTTGTCGTACAAGGCGCTGAGCTTCGCAAGACCATGAACGTGCTCCACGACTCCTTCTTCCTCTCCGAATACAAAGTGCTTAACCTCTTTATCTGCGGGATCGGCACGGTCGGTGGAAAGCTCATCGAGCAGATCCGCTCACAATATGAGAACCTGAAAGAGCACTCGCGTCTGAAACTTAACGTCGTAGGTGTGGCAAGTTCTCACAATGCCATTTTCTCACGGGATGGCATTGACCTTGACAACTATAGAGCACTGCTCAAGCAGTCGGAGCCCAGTGATCCAGAGAAGCTGCGTGACAGAATTCTGTCCATGAACATCTTTAACGCTGTCTTTGTCGACTGCACGGCGTCTAAGGAGATTGCAGACCTCTATCAGTCTTTGCTGGACCACAATATCAGTATTGTCGCTGCCAATAAGATTGCAGCAAGCTCCGCTTACGATAATTACTCTCATCTGAAAGAGACGGCTCTCCGTCGTGGCATCAAGTTCCTCTTTGAGACCAATGTCGGCGCAGGACTGCCCATCATTGGTACGATCAATGATCTGCGCAACTCCGGTGACCGCATTCTGAAGATTGAGGCTGTGCTGAGCGGAACGCTCAATTTCATCTTCAACAAGATTTCTGCCGATTGCCCGTTCTCCAAGACCGTGCTTGCCGCCAAAGAAGAAGGCTACTCAGAGCCTGATCCACGTATCGACCTTAGCGGAACAGATGTTGTGCGCAAGATCGTTATCCTTGCCCGAGAGGCCGGTTACCGTGTAGAGCAGGAGGATGTGGAGAAACATCTCTTTGTACCTGATGAATATTTTAAAGGTTCGTTGGAAGAGTTTTGGAAACATCTGCCTGATCTCGACGCCGACTTTGAGAAGCGCCGTAAGACCTTGGAAGAAGAAGGCAAACGCTGGCGTTTCATTGCCACGATGGACCACGGCAAAGTGAGTGTAGCCCTAAAAGCTGTGGGGCAAGACAGTCCTTTCTACAAACTGGAGGGGAGCAACAACATTGTCTTGCTCACCACCGAGCGCTACAAGGAATATCCCATGCTCATTCAGGGTTATGGAGCAGGCGCCAGTGTCACGGCAGCCGGCGTGTTCGCGAATATCATCAGTATTGCAAACGTTTAATTACAGGGTAACAATGAAACACATTATTATATTAGGGGACGGCATGGCAGACCATGCCGTGGAACGTCTGGGTGGCAAAACCTTACTGCAGTATGCAGACACACCCTATATGGACATGCTGGCACGTAAGGGCCGGACAGGACGTCTGATGACCATTCCGGATGGTTTCCTCCCCGGCTCGGAGGTTGCCAACAGCACCATCCTTGGCTATGACCAGAACAAGGTGTATGAAGGTCGCGGACCCTTGGAGGCTGCCAGTATTGGCTATGACATGGCACCCGAAGATTTCGCGCTGCGTCTGAATATCATCTGTGTCGGTGACGGGAAGATCATCACACACAACGGCGGAAATCTCTCTACAGAGAATGGTGCCGTCCTTATGCATTACTTGAACGAAAAGCTTGGAAGCACTGATATTAAATTCATTCCAGGCATTCAATACCGTCACCTGCTGATCGTCAAGCGGGCCAGCAAACATATCGTCTGTGCCCCACCCCATGACCATCCGAACGAGCCGTGGCAGTCGTTGCTTGTCAAGCCGGAGGAAGGCTGGGAAGACAAGCATGAGCCCATCATCGGTTTCGACGGCAAGCCCACAGGAGAAGTACGAATGACGGCACGGGAGACCGCCGACCTGCTCAATGACCTCATCGTTAAGAGTCAGGCGTTGCTTGAAGCCCATCCGTACAACAAAGACAAAGCAGCGAAAGGCGAGCGTATGGCCAACCTCATCTGGCCCTGGGGCGGCGGCTATCGTCCTTCCATGAAGACGTTGCCGGAGAAATATCCCCAGATCAAGCGGGGCACCTGTATCTCTGCTGTGGATCTTATCCGAGGCATCGGGCAGTATGCCGGGCTTGATGTTGTGAAGGTGCCACGGGCTACGGGGCTTGCCGACACCAACTACGAAGGTAAGGTTGCAGCCGCACTCACAGCACTTTATAATCAGGACTTTGTCTTTGTTCATTTTGAGGCAAGCGACGAAGCAGGCCATGACGGTAATCTCGCACTGAAACTCAAGACGATAGAGAACCTCGATCACCGGGTTGTGGAACCTATTTACAATGAGGTGAAGCAATGGGATGAGCCTGTAGCCATCGCCGTCCTTCCCGACCACCCCACGCCGGTGGAGATCCGAACACATGTCAAAGAGCCGGTACCTTTCCTCGTGTGGTATAAAGGTATCGAGCCCGACAGCGTGCAGGTTTACGATGAGGTGGCCTGTGTCAACGGCAGCTGTGGCATGCTCTATCTTACGGAGTTCATGGATAAATTTATGGCAATAAAATAAGAAATATGAAATATTACAGTACCAATCATAAAGCCCCCGAGGCAACGCTCCGCGAGGCTGTAGAAAAGGGTCTTGCACCCGACCGTGGCCTTTATATGCCAGAGGTGATCAAGCAGTTGCCTCATAGTTTCTTCGACACGATCGACAAGCTGTCTTTCCAAGAGATTGCTTTCGAGGTTGCCAAGGCTTTCTTTGGCGACGATGTAGACGAAGCATCCTTGAAGCACATCGTTTACGACACATTGGCCTTCGACACACCGGTAGTACAGGTCAAAGATAACATCTATGCCCTGGAACTTTTCCATGGGCCTACGTTTGCTTTCAAGGATGTAGGTGCCCGCTTCATGGCACGTCTGCTTCAGTATTTCATCCGCAAGGACCAGGAGAAGACAGGAGACAAGCGCTTGGTGAATGTCCTTGTTGCGACAAGTGGCGACACGGGATCAGCTGTTGCCAATGGCTTCCTGGGGGTCGATGGCATCCACGTCTATGTACTCTACCCGAAAGGAAAAGTCAGTAAGATCCAAGAGAGTCAGTTCACTACGTTAGGCCATAACATCACCGCTTTAGAGGTAGATGGTGTCTTCGACGATTGTCAGGCACTCGTCAAGTCGGCTTTCATGGACAAGGAACTCACAGAACACATGATCCTCACCTCTGCCAACAGTATCAATGTGGCACGGTTCCTCCCGCAGGCTTTCTACTATTTCAATGCCTATGCGCAGCTCAAACGCGCCGGTGCGCTGAATGGTAAGAAGCTCACGGTCTGCGTACCGTCGGGTAACTTCGGTAACATCACAGCCGGACTGTTTGGTGCGAAGATGGGTCTCTCCGTGAGCCATTTCATCGCAGCCAACAATGCCAACGATGTATTCTTCAAATATCTCCAGACAGGTGTCTATACGCCGATGGCCAGTAAGCAGACGTTAGCCAATGCCATGGACGTCGGTGCACCGAGCAATTTCGCACGTATCCTCGATCTGTACCATAACAGTCATGACGCTATCGCCAAGGCCATCAGTGGTGCTACCTATCCTGACGACCGCATTCGTGAGACGATGAAGCAATGCTATAAGGAAACTGGCTATGTACTTGATCCTCATGGTGCTTGCGGCTATCAGGCCTTGAAGGAGCAACTGCCTGCTGAGGGTGTGGGCGTATTCCTCGAGACGGCTCATCCGGCTAAGTTCAAAGAGAAAGTGGATGCGATCCTCGGCACCGACATCGCCATTCCGGAGCGTCTGCAGGCCTTCATGAAAGGTAAGAAGCAGAGCATCGAGATGCCCAACGATTTCGACGCATTCAAGAAGTATCTCTTAGCGCAATAGCAGTGGCGGCCCTTGGGACCGTCCAACCATAATATTATGATCAGCAAAGCAAAACTGAAACTCATCCACTCGCTGGAGAACAAGAAAGGACGGCGTGAGCATGGTCTTTTCGTTGCCGAGGGCCCCAAGGTCGTCGGCGACCTCCTCTCACGCTTTCCTGTTAAACTTGTCGTGGCCATTGACGAATGGATCAAGGACAACAAGGATCACCTCCAAGATACCGAGATCATAGCAGTCGATGCAGATGATCTTCGCAAAGCTTCACTCCTTCAGCATCCGCAACAAGTATTGGCCTTGTTTGAACTTCCCGAAGACAAAGCAGAGCCAGCAGATGTTCTCCCTTTGCTGCGCGCTGAGAATGATCAGAAACTATCGTTGGCGCTTGACGGAGTGCAGGATCCCGGAAACCTCGGCACCATCATTCGTGTTGCCGACTGGTTCGGCATTGAAGAGATCTTCTGCTCGTTAAACACCGTCGATGCCTATAGTCCCAAGGTGATTCAAGCCACCATGGGGAGCATTGCGCGCGTCCGCGTCCATTATACCGACTTAGAACAGCTCATCCATTCTTTGCCAAACGACTATCCCGTATATGGCACGTTGCTGGATGGAGAAGATATCTATAGTCAGCAGCTTACCCGTGGAGGCCTGATCGTTATGGGAAATGAAGGGAACGGAATCTCGCCTGCTATCCGCCCGCTTATCAACCATCGGTTGCTGATTCCCAATTATCCGAAAGGCAGGCCGACAGCAGACAGCCTTAATGTAGCTATTGCTACAGCGATCACTTGTGCAGAATTTAGAAGAAACAGCCTGCTTTGTAATAGGTAATTATTAGGGCTCAGCTACGGTTTCCCGCAACTGAGCCTATATTATTCATTGGAAACATCCACTGCAACTGCTTGGCCTTGCCCATGCCAAAATAAACAGAACAGCCTAATAAAGATCAAATATCTCGCTTGGAGTCTTTCGTTTTAGAACGTCAAGGTCAAAGTCAGCACCAGGTTCCTTGCCTGCTACTATCCCGTGCTCACGAAGAATTTGCTTTACCTGCTTTTCAGCAAGATCGGGATGATTGTTTTCATCGCTAAGGTGACAAAGCCATACATGCCGAAGTTTAGGAGTAGCACAATCCACCAACGCTTGGGCACATTCTCGATTGCTCTGATGGCCATAAGGCCCGGCAATACGGTCTTTCAGATGTTGCGGATACGGACCAGACTCCAACATCTGCTGTTCATAGTCCGCTTCTATTACGAGGTAGTTGGCTTGAGAAATATATTGTTTCATATCCTCCGTGAGATGTCCGACATCTGTCATGATGACAAAAAATATATTCTCGTATTTAATCTTAAAGCCAACACAATCAGTACTGTCGTGAGGCACACCAAAAGGAGTAATCTCAAAACTGCCTATTTTGAAGGGAGTATCCTTCATGACGACTCGCTTTAGCTCCGGCACTATTTTCTTCCTGACACTCCAGTTCTTTCCGATACCTTCATGCACGCCAAGCGTTGCATAGACTGGAAGATTATAATTATTACTGAGGCAACCAACGGAACGCACATGATCTGCGTGATCATGTGTAATAATTATTCCTAAGGCACTGAAGAGAGACAGGCCGTAGCTCTTGAGGTACTTCTTAAGCGTACGCACCCCTACCCCCGCATCAATGACTATTGCTTCTGTGTCGGTGTAGAGCAAACTGCAATTACCACTGCTCCCACTACCAAAAGATACGAAATGTAGCATTTGTATGTCTATTTTACTACAAAGTTAACCAAAACTTTCCGCATCCATCTATTTTCTTGTACAAAAAAGTATAAAGGATTATATAACAAAAGCCTTTCCCCATCGAAAAGAGGAAAGGCTTTCTATAATAATATGGTAAAAGTGTAATCTAACGATTAGCTGTTCTCAGGACGGAGCTTACGAACCGTCTCACCGGCGCGCCACATCTCCATGTCGTGCATAGCCTTGAGCTCTGCGTTCAGCTTCTCACGGTAGTCAGGCTGAGAGTTCTTGTCGATAGAGATCTGAGCCTCGTTGCCGCTCTCCACAGACGAATACAGCCACTCCATGACAGGCAGGCAAGCAGCCTTGAAGCGAGGACGCCAGTCGAGAGCACCACGCTGAGCTGTCGTAGAGCAGTTAGCGTACATCCAGTCCATACCCTTCTCACCGAACAGCGGGCAGAGGCTCTGTGTGAACTCCTCGACCGTCTCGTTGAAGGCCTCCGAAGGAGAATGTCCATGCTCACGCAGCACCTGGTACTGAGCCTCGAACAGACCCTCGATAGCACCCATCAGCGAGCCACGCTCACCCGTCAGGTCAGAAGTTGCCTCCTTGTGGAAGGTTGTCTCGAACAGATAGCCGGAACCGATACCTACGCCCATAGCTAAGGTCTTCTCCTTAGCATGACCAGAAGCATCCTGGTAAACAGCGTAGCTGGAGTTGATGCCACGACCCTCGAGGAACAGTGTACGCAGAGATGTGCCAGAGCCCTTAGGAGCGACCATGATCACATCGATATCCTTGGGAGGAACGACACCCGTGCGGTTGTTCCAGTTGATGGCGAAACCGTGGCTGTAGTACAGTGTCTTGCCCTTGGTGAGGAAAGGCTTGATCTTCGGCCACTGTGCGATCTGACCTGCGTCAGAGAGCAGCATAGCGATGACGGTACCCTTCTCAGCAGCCTCCTCGATGGAGAACAGCGTCTTACCGGGAACCCAACCATCAGCAACAGCCTTGTCATAGCTGCGGCCCTTACGCTGGCCTACGATTACATTGAAACCGTTATCGCGAAGATTGCCGGCCTGACCAGGACCCTGGATACCGTAGCCAATGACTGCAATCGTCTCATTCTTCAGTACTTCACGTGCTTTCTCTAATGTGAACTCCTCTCTTGTGACGATGTTCTCTTCAACGCCACCAAAATTCATTTTTGGCATAATACAAATACTTTAAGTATAACTTGAAAATCTATTTCTTAATTGTTAACCTGAGGTGGATCTTTTTATCGGTTGCAAAGGTATCGGTTTTATATGTAATGACCAAATATTTCTTTCAATCTTTTACAAATTTAACCTTACACCTTACGATTTCCACTTCGTTATCCTTTTCTTCACGTGATTCTTTCGTCATTCTGACGACATATTCTTCTTCGTCTTCTGTCTGGACGGTCTGCTTCGTATAAAGGCAGAGCGTGTCACCGGCATGCGACTCAGCGACATAGGCAATGTCTAATCGGCGGAGCCGGTGCGACTTATAATAGTCGAGGCTGAAAAGGTCCAGCACATGGTCGATATATTTGACCGAATTGACATGCCCATTGACATCTACATCATTATATTGTGCGACGACCTTACGAGCCAGCGTCAGGTCATGCCCGAGGACTACTCTTGAAGGCGGATCGATGGGACAAGGCTTGTCGGTCTCAATATATTTGCTTAAAAGTCCGTCTTTGATGGAGAAGATGTCGGCAGGCTGACGCGTGTCGGTGTCGATCATCGCCCAGATACTGCGGCCATAGGCGTACGGCTTGGAGCCATCTGGACTCAGCACGGCGAAGTTACGGCTCGTAAAGAACTTCTTCGCAGTCTCGACCCATGTCTCTGCAAGCACGTTGTCGTAAGCTTTGGGACTTTCGAGAATCTCTATAGCGAAGCGCGAGAGCACCCACGTACGGTGAATGAGGTTCAGTGCTGCCACACCATAACCACGGTCCCTGCTGTGATAGTCGGCGGCATTGAGCATGCCGTTGCCTAAGTGACCGGGGAAGAGGTGACTGCTGAAATCGCAATGGAACGGCTCCACCAGAAACTCGTAGCTGCCTACCTTCGGCAAAGCCTGTTCACTTGTCATGGTCTTCCAAAAGTTTTGATACGGGCTCTTCGAAACTGCGTGTCACGGCAATACGACCGGAGCGCGTGTACTGCAACAGACAGTTGTAGCTGTTGAGCTTCGAATAGAGGTCTGTGATATCATCAGTCAGACCCGCGAGCAACACTGTAGCATAAGTGGGATTGACCTCCATCATGCGGGCGTTGTGGCGACGGATCGTGCGTGAGACCTCCGGATTATCAAGGAGTACAGGCGTAGAAATTTTGTAGAGGGCTACCTCATGGATGAAGATATCGTCGTCTGTGTAGTAGTCGCATTTGATGACATTGATCTTCTTCTCTATCTGCTTCTTGATCTTCAGAATCTGATCGGGATCGCTCCAGCAGGTGATGGTGTACTTATGGATGCCATCAATGCTGGAAGCCGACACGTTCAGACTCTCGATGTTCACTTGTCGACGGGTAAAGACACTGGTGATCTCATTGAGGATACCCGCCACGTTCTCACTATATACTAATAATGTATAAAATGTATCTTCCATATTTTTTTCTTTCAGTGCTATACGGTTGAGCAAGGATTAGATATCCAGATGCAGCTGCATCTCATCAATAGAACTGCCCGGTGTGACCATCGGCGTGACATTCTCTTCTTCCTTCACGGCGCACTCGAGGATGTATGGACCCTCAGACGCGACCATCTTGCCAACCTTTGCCTGGAGGTCGTCGCGGTCGGTCACTACGTCGTAAGCGATGCCGTAGCCTTTGGCTATCGACTCATAGTGGGGGTTGAGCATGTAGGTGAAGGAGCGCCGATGGTTGAACATCAGGTCCTGCCACTGACGCACATTGCCGAGGTAGTGGTTGTTGAGCAGAATAATCTTCACGGGCGCCTGCTGCTCCATGATGGTGCCCAGTTCTTCGATACACATCTGGAACGAGCCGTCACCAGTGAAGAGCACCACCTGACGGTCGGGAGCACCAAAAGTCGCCCCGATGGCTGCGGGAAGGCCAAAGCCCATCGTGCCGAAGCCACCGCTGCTGACGATGCTGCGGTCTTTCTTAAACTTGAAGTAGCGACAGGAGAACATCTGATGAAGGCCTACGTCGTTGCACATCACAGCCTCGCCGTTCGTAGCCTCTGCCACGGCATTGATGACCTCACCCATGAGCAGCGGTCCTTCCTTCGGATGCACTGCGGGATCGATAACCTCACGCTTCTCCTCCTCATAGAGCGGTTTGAAAGAGGCTATCCACTGTTTGTGCTCATTGGGCTGGAGCAGCGCCGTGATCTTTGCCAGACTCTCCTTGCAGTCGCCGACGACGGCAACGTCGGTCTTCACATTCTTGTCTATCTCAGCAGGATCGATGTCGAGGTGGATGACCTTTGCCTGTTTGGCGTACTTATCGAGGCGGCCTGTGTCACGGTCGGAGAAACGCATGCCAATAGCGATCAGCACATCACATTCCTGCTCCTTGATGTTCGGTGCATAGTTGCCATGCATACCGAGCATACCCATGTCCAACGGATGGTCGGACGGCAATGCTGAGAGGCCGAGCAGCGTACGTGCTGCAGGGATGTCGGCTTTCTCCAAGAACGTACGGAGCTCTTTCTGCGCCCCGCCTATCTCCACGCCGTGACCGACGAGGGCAAACGGCTTCTTGGCATTATTGATAAGGTCTGCGGCAGCCTTCACCGCCTCGTCGCTGATCTTCGGATAAGGATTGTAAGAGCGCACGCCATCAGCCTTGCCCGGCATCCACTTTGCCTTGCCGACCTGCGCATTGCGCGGGAAGTCGAGCACCACAGGACCGGGACGGCCGCTCTTGGCGATATAAAACGCACGGTTCACGGCCCACGCCACATCCTCCGGGCGACGGATCTGATAGCTCCACTTCGTGATAGGCTGTGCCATATCCACGAGGTCCACCTCCTGGAAGGCATCCGTTCCCAAGGCACGCACACCGACCTGTCCGGCGATGACCACGATAGGAATAGAATCCATCATCGCATCGGCCACACCGGTAAGCGTGTTGGTGGCACCCGGGCCGGAGGTGACGATTGCCACACCGACCTGACCACTCGCACGAGCAAAGCCCTCAGCAGCATGCGCGGCACCCTGCTCGTGGCGCACGAGAACATGTTTGAACCACGGATCTTTCTTATGGGTATAGGTATAGAGGGCATCGTAGACAGGCATGATGGCACCGCCAGGATAGCCGAAGACGGTCTTTACATCTTCCTGATAGAGGGCGCGCATCAGGATCTCTGCGCCGCTGACCTCCTCCCCGATCTTCACACCGGACCACGGAGCCCATTCTTTATTCTTTATATCTTTTTGTGCGTTATCCATATGAATGAATTATATGTTTATGAAATCGTTGGGGGACTTCCAGTATAAGTTATCAATCAATGATTCTCACGCCACCTTTGTCGGCTGAGCTGACGCTCTGTGCATAAGCCCGGAGCGCCTTGCTGACGACGCGGTGACGCTTCAGCGGCTGTTGCGGACGGGCAGCGAGCTCCTCGTCAGAGAGTTTCACATTGATGGAGCGGCTCGGAATATCGATGACGATGATGTCGCCATCCTTGATCTTTCCAATGTTGCCACCGGCAGCTGCTTCCGGTGAGATATGACCGATACTCAGTCCGCTCGTACCGCCAGAGAAACGGCCATCGGTGATAAGCGCGCACTCCTTACCGAGGTGTCGGCTCTTAATATAAGAGGTAGGATAAAGCATCTCCTGCATGCCTGGGCCTCCCTTAGGACCTTCGTGGGTGATGACCACGCAGTCGCCACTGTTCACTTTTCCACCGAGGATTCCCTCGCAAGCATCTTCTTGGGAATCGAAGACGACGGCAGGACCTTCGAAGTGCCAGAGCTCAGGAGCGACACCGGCGGTCTTCACCACGCAACCGTTTTGTGCTATGTTTCCGAAGAGCACTGCCAAGCCACCGTCCTTGGTGTAAGCATGCTGGAGATCACGGATACAGCCGTTCTCACGGTCGGTGTCGAGGCTCTCCCACTGCTCGTCCTGCGAGCCCATCTGCGTAGAGAACCGGCGACCGGGAGCACTGTGATAGATGCGCGAAGCCTCAGGATCGACAGAAGCGCCAGTGATGTCATATTTCTTCATCTCCTCATCGAGCGTTGCGCCATCGACGCGCTTCACAGAGCCATCGATGAGCCCGCCCTTGTTCAGCTCGTTGAGGATGCCGAGGATACCACCGGCACGGTTGCACTCCTGCACACTGTATTTCTGCGTGTTCGGAGCGAGCTTACAGATGCAAGGCACCTTACGGCTCAGGGCATCGATATCGCTCATCTTGAAGTCAACATTGCCTTCCTGAGCCACGGCGAGGAGGTGAAGCACGGTGTTTGTCGAGCCGCCCATAGCGATGTCGAGCGTCATGGCGTTGAGGAAAGCCTGCCGTGTGGCGATGCTGCGGGGCAGGACGCTGTCGTCGCCATCCTCATAGTAAGCGAAAGCGTTCTTGACGATCTGACGCGCCGCATCCTTGAAGAGCTGGACACGGTTCTTATGGGTAGCTAAGATCGTACCGTTGCCGGGGAGGGCGAGACCGATAGCTTCCGTGAGGGAGTTCATGGAGTTGGCGGTGAACATACCCGAGCAACAGCCGCAACCGGGGCATGCCGTGTTCTCAATCTTGGTGAGATCGTCGTCGCTCACGCTCTTGTCGCCACCGGCGATCATCGCCGTGATGAGATCCGCATTCTCTCCTTTCCAGCGGCCAGCCTCCATAGGACCACCCGAGCAGAATATCGTAGGGATATTGAGACGCATGGCAGCCATGAGCATACCCGGTGTCACCTTGTCGCAGTTGGAGATGCAGATCATGGCATCAGCCTTGTGGGCGTTGACCATATACTCCACTGAATCAGCAATGATATCACGAGAAGGAAGCGAATAAAGCATGCCATCGTGACCCATCGCGATACCGTCGTCTACAGCAATCGTGTTGAACTCGGCAGCGTAACAGCCCATCGACTCTATCTCCTTCTTTACAATCTGCCCAATCTCATGCAGATGTGTGTGTCCGGGGACAAACTGTGTGAAACTGTTGACTATAGCGATGATAGGCTTGCCCATCTGCTCATGCTTCATTCCTGCAGCCACCCAAAGAGCTCTTGCTCCGGCCATCAAACGGCCCTGGGTGCAAACTGCGCTTCTCAATTGATGCTTCATAATGCTTTATTATTACGATATTGAATGCAAAGATACTAACTTTTATATTATTTGCAACAAAATCGATGAATATATTTTCAAATTATGCAACTTTATAAGCATAAAACAAAAAGTAATGCCGCAGCCTCGCTTCATTGCGTGACTGCGGCAAACCGATAAGAGTGTTTATTCTATTTCTTTCTATTTCATTCTATTTCGATGAACACGGGCTCGCCCTCGTCGCGGTGGCTGATGAACTGCATGAGGCGGTAGAGGGTGCGGCGGCTGTCCGTGACCTTGCCGACCTCGGTGTTGCGGCCCACGAGGATGCAGCCCTCGGTGTCCTGGGCGGTGTTGCCGCTGTGGATGCGGATGCCGCTGTAGCGGGGCACGCCGACGAGCAGCGGCAGCCAGCGCTTGAACCGTGGACTCATCGTCACCACCACGGGTAGCGGCCTTCGGGGATGGCGGTCTTGCCCTTGGTCTTGCGGCCGCCGTGGTGGAAGTCGACCCAGTGGGGCTCAAGGGTGTCACAGAAATATTTCCATGGAGTGAGCGTGCCGCGCTCCCGGCGGCGGATGCTGAGGGCGGCCGATGGTATAGGTGGGTCGCTTCGCGATGCGTTTCAGATGGAGTTCTATCATAGCTTTTCAGTTTTAGTTCAGATACCTATAAATGCGACGGTGCGACGGTGCGACACTGCGACGGTTGTGCTTTCGTTTTCTTGTATTTCCTGCTCTTTTCTCCCTTCTGTCTTGGCACAGGAACCACCCATCCGGCCTCATGCCATCGCCGAATGATGTTCCGTGCGGTGGAATCGGTGATGTCCGTCTTCAGCGCGAGGATGTCGTGAGAGGTGAAGGTGTCGGCCAAGCGGTCGAAGACGGCTCGGTTGAGGATGCGGTTGAACGCCACTGCTGACATGCCGTAGTCCTGCGCCACCTGCGAGACACTCACCGTTTCGGGGCAGGCGAGGATCAGGGCGGTGTAGTCGGCCAAAGGCTGCAGCTTCCTCACCCGCTGCTCAGCCTCGCGTCGCATGTTCTGTTCCTGTTGGAGGTTCTTCAGCAGTGCGATGCCGAACTCCGGAGACGCGATGATCTTCTCTATCGTCGGTGCCGTGGCATAAGCCCCGTGGCGACGGATGGAAGGCAGCACCTCGGCGGTGACCCAGTGCTTGAACTTCTTGGCAGAAGGGAGCTTCGAGGAGAGAACGAGGGAGTAGAGACCCGACTCATTGATCAATATAGGATTTTGTGTTCTGCCTAAGGAGTCTTTGATGGATGGGGTTCCATTTTGGGAACCCATCTCCTTGTCATCATCCTCTACGTGGACAATCACGGCTTTTGTCGGATTCACGTACCCCAATGCCTCAGCCACGTCTTTTCCCACGAACCACGGTTCCCCGTCTTTTTCTATTGCCCGGATATCTCCGAACATCTCGTGATGAAAGTTTATCAATTCGTTGTTCATCGTTTCTCAATTTTGATTATTCTAATGTTATTGTACCACCGCCCGTCCTTCTCGTGAGCGAAGAAGCTCAGTCCTGCCTCAACGATGTCGCCCTCTCGGAAATCGGGGTTCTCAGCCCAGTCGCCGCGCAGCGTTGCCACTATGAGGTCGGGGTACATCACCGCCTCGGTCGATTCGAGCACGACCTCGCGGCTCTTCCACTCCTGTCCCGTGCGCTCCGAAGTGCCCTGACGGAGGGCGAGGAGCTTCACCACTTTAAAAGTCTTTCTCATGCTTCTAAAACATTTATAATTAATAATCCGTGAATGGAAGGTGCGCACCTATCCGGGTTTGTGCCTATCGTGGACAGCCTTAGCTATAACGAAAAGCACCGCAACCAGCAGCTAACTGATTACGGTGCAAAAGTAGTTGAAAAAGAAATCCCAATCACGATTTTCTCACGATTGGGAACGGTATTGGGAAAATGGGAATGAATTTGAGAATGGAAACAGTGAAGCTACAATTTTACATCGTTTTTTCTATAAGCCATTTGGCTATACGATACTGCTTGGCACAGCTTTCGTTGCTTACAGCATATTGCACCTCTGGCTAACCTTACATGTCAATGCTGTGAGGCTTTGTGAGGCCTTGCTGATGCTTGCGGCCTTGCATAGTGGATTGAGATTCTCAAGATTCATTTTCGTTATGGTTCGCTCAAACTCTGCAATTTTCTTTCCTCCCTCATCCGTCGCACCGTCGCACCGTCGCACCGTCGCATTTATAGCTATCCGATGTCGGCAAACGAAAAATGTAAATATAAAGTACAAAGAATAAATATCGTATAACTTATTAATATATAATATATTATATAATATAATAATATATAATAATATAATATATTTTTACTCTATAGTCTCATTTCCTGCTATTTCCGCGCCGCATGTCAGAACCGGCCTTATGCGACGGTGCGACGGTGCGACGGTGCGACGCATGGGGATCTCTCCCACCCTTGCTGAATGAAAAAATGTTTCACGGTGACTGGCGGTTCAGCCGCAATCGCGGGGCGATTCAACCGCAATCGCCCCACGGTGTAATGTCAATCGCCGACAGAGATGTTTCACGCGGCTGCCGGCTCATTCTCACCACGCTTGAAGCGAACCGGGGAGCACGCTTGAAGTGCCCCGAAGCACGATTGTAACCAACTGTAAATCAACCGACTGTACGAAAGTTGGAAAAAAGTCGGGGGTGCTGCCGGAAAACTCTTGGAGACCGTGATATTTTTTCGTACCTTTGCCAATGTAAACCCATGGTAAGCGCTTAAACCATCGTGAAACACATGTCTAACATCAAAAATCTAACAACTATGTCTATCCGATACAAAGTAGTTCAATGCCATCTGAAGGACAGCGTCATCAACGGCAAGTGGTACGGCAAGGCCGTCAGCCTGGGCACGGTCACCACGCGCCAGCTCGCCGAGGAGATCAGCCAC
>Ga0256404_1003175_pt1 | contig 34299 bp, 34 predicted proteins | sample RumenRJG_01DNA_FD_185990 | JGI IMG/M metagenome (GOLD analysis project Ga0256404, IMG submission 185990) | Bovine rumen microbial communities from Lethbridge, Alberta, Canada - RJG_01 | ecosystem: Host-associated > Mammals > Digestive system > Stomach > Rumen | place: Canada: Alberta | collected... | reverse complement strand
GATGGCAGCGTACTGGAGGGCCCCCGCACCGTAGAACAGCAGCAGCCAGTAGGGGGCGGCGGCATCGGACCAGGAGACCACCGTGGCCACCGCGATCAGGTTGGAATCGCAGGCCAGAGTCAGCAGCAGGGTGAAGTTGTTGGCCAGGATGTACAGGGACGCGAACACGGCGATGAGGACCAGAGGCCTCATGAAGCCCCTGTCCGAGACTACCGCGTAGACGGTCAGGAAGGGGACCAGCAGGACCAGGTACTGGGGGGTGGGCGGGAAGAGGAACATGATCACCAGATTGACCAACATGTACCTCAGGAATTCATTCTCCAGGTCCTTGCCCACGGTGCGGTAGAACACAAGTGCCAGCAGTATGCAGAGCACGATGATTATGAGGTATGCTGCCACGGTACCCATCCCTGCGATGGCGTCCCATTGGCTGCCGTCGCCGCCGGCACGGGCGGTGAGGAAGGTGAAGCAGTAGCTGAGGGTCCCGTCCATAATCTGCGGGAGGAATACCGCCGCGGCTACAATCATGACCCCTGCGGCCGCCACGATGACGGACAGCAGCCCCTTGCGGATGTCGCGGTCCTCCTTCACGAGGACGTATGCGACCATCAGGGGCAGCAGGAACACGGGGAACAGCTTGAGCAGGATGGCCAGACCCATCATCAGACCGGTGCAGAAGTACAGCCTCCGCCTGATGCACATGAACCCTGCGAGGGTCAGGAGCGCGGTGATGTTGTCGAACATACCCTGGACGGCGGGAGCGAGGATCACGAGGGGGTTCAGGAACCACAGGGCGAATCCGAGGACAGCCTTCCTCCTGTCGCCGGTGTAGTCGAGGACCACGAGGTAGATCAGGTACGCCACGACGAGGTCCACGAGGTACAGGGGGAGCTTGACCCAGAAGGTGTAGGTCATGGATGTGGTGTTGGCGGATATCCAGCCATCGTAGCCTTCGAATCCGAGGGCCTCGGGCACACGGAAGGCGGTCTCGCCGAGGGTCAGGCAGGCCTGCTGTATGAGGTTCATGAACCCCAATATGTAACCCCAGACCGGAGTGTAGAAGTATCCGGTCAGGCCGTACAGGCCGTTTCCCGAGGAGGCGTTAGCCATGATTATGGCCCAATGATGCACATCATAGCCGTAATTCAGAACCAGTCCAGCTGTGATGCGGATAACAAAACCGATTACTAGGACGATCGCCAGGAATATCAGTATGTCCCGACGTTCGGTGGTCCTCAGAATCCTCTCGCTGAAAGCCATACTATCACAGGGTCATCAGGAAGGTCTTCCCATATACCGAGAAGTCTCCGCCCAGATACAGGAATACCGCGACATTGGTGGTCGCAGGCCAGTTGTCGAAGGTTCCGTTCACCGTATCACGGGTGACGATACCGCTTTTGCAATCCAGTTCGGCGGAGCAATAGCATATTCCGGATGCGATGATGTTGGAAAGGTCCATGCGCTGATTGTTGGAATAGTTGCCTCCCATGACACAGACCATGCCCGAACCGTTCTTCACCAGGACAGTGCTGGCACATCCGTCCTTCTCGTATCCGACGGCCAACGAATCGGCTCCTGCTGAGGCGATGTTGACCGCATATCTCACGTCGTTGTTCTTGAGGGAAAGGTCCCTGCGGTAATTGTTGGCGGTGACGTCGGTCAGGGCGCGGGTGTCCCCGGTCTCGGGGTTCAGAGTGCCGGTGCCGAGGAACCATGCCTCGTATCCGGTGACCTCAGAGGTCGTTCCGTCCGCCTTCCCGATGTACTTCCCAATCGCCTCGCCGGCCCAGTACAGCGATCCGCCGGATGCGATCCATGTGAGGATCGGACATCCCGCAGCCCCGTTGTAGACCGTCTCGGGGATGGCACCGGATATCATGATGAGTCCCACGCCGGTCCCGGCCTCGGACATCTTGGACGCCAGCTCCGCGGCGTTGACATAGGTCACGTCGGTGACCGAGTAGTACTTCAGATTGTTGACCAGCTGACTGAGGTAGTACTTCTGATCGAGCGCCTTGGCACCGACCTCTACCTTGGCGTCGTGGACCACGCTTCCGTAGCCCTCATCGTAATAGATGTAGAACTTGGCGGGAGCCTGGAAAGAACCGTTGTCGGACAGGACCGCGGTGTAACTGTGCGATCCAGAATCATATATCGAGTAATTCCCGGAAGCGTCCGCGGATGAATCGTACCTGTAGACGTTGCCGTAGGTGGCATATTCACCGACCAGAATCACGGCACATATCGCCACAGCCAGGATTATCAGCCCGTAATCGCGTTTATCCACGTATCTCACCTCCGAGTATTGTCCTTAGTTCCGTGATAAACTCATTCAGCTTATTGTACCTGTCGAAGAGACCGAGATCGGACAGAAGGAACAGGGCTATCAGAATCATGATGATCAGCTGGATAAACTCCACTATGAACACGACCAACTGGGTAAGAGGGGTGCCGAACACAGGAGTGTCCAATGCATGCATCCAGGAGATCACGGTCTGCGGCTCGCACAGATGCAGATACTCCGACGCGGTGGTAAGCAGAGAGAATGAATTGTTGAAGAATGCCGCGGTTGTGGTCAGGATTGCCATTGCTATCAGGCATATGAGAAGCGCACGGTTCCTGTCCCTGCATGCGATGTAATAGGACAGCAGAGGAAGATACACTATCCAGTACTGCGGTCCGGGAGAGAATATCGTGCATATGCTCAGCATAGCCAGGATCAATACCAGGAAATCCTATTTCCTGCGTACATCATCCATACGCCATGCGAATATAGCCAGAACGACCAGTATCACCAGGGTGACCGCGATGAACGGATAGGTACGCAGCATCAGCATCAGATCGTATTCCGAGGTCCTTCCGAAAACGAACGAGAACGCATTTATGACCGTTCCGTCCAGAATCTGCGGGAGGAAGATCACCAGGGCGGTCAGAACTGCTCCGGACACGGACAGCAGGAGATTCTTCCAGGACAGTCTTCCGGGAGTTGCCTTCGCGACGTAAACGCAGAGCAGGAAGATGCAGAATGCGGGGAAGAACTTGATCAATGCCGCGATTGTGAATATCACACCTGCGAGGAAGAACAGATTGCGCCTCACTAGCAATACGCAGAGGAGCGTAAGCAGGGCGGAGATGCAATCGAACTGTGCCTGAACGGAGGACATGTAGATGACTATGGGGCACAGGAACCAGAGTCCGAAACCGATGGCGGCCTTGCGCTCGTCCCCGCATTCGCTCATCACAAGACGGTAGATGAGGTAACCCACCAGCACATCCACGAGAATCAGCGGCAGTTTCATAGCGAAATTGAAAACGGGAGTGGTGGTGGTCGCGGTCTGATACGGGAACACCATTCCTTCGATTTCCAGAAGATTGGTGAAACGCTCGCCGTAAGTCATCCCGGGCAGGAGATTGATGATGAGATCCTCGAAGCCGAGGATGTAGCCCCATGCGGGAGTGTAGAAATATCCTGTGAGACCGAATAATCCGTTGCCGCTCTCGGTATTCTGGAGGATCACTCCCCAGTGCTCGATATCGAACGGATATGTGAACACCGGCGCGAATACCAGGCGGATCGCCAGACCCAGGATCAAAATCCATAGAGCCAGACCTGCGGAAAATGCATACTTCCTGTTTGCGGCGGTCTCACAGTCTGACATCGTGCGGAGAACATTTTCAGGCTATTAAGTTATAGCGGGCACAAGGGAAGAAGAATCAATTCTTCTTCTCGGCCGGATACATCTCGTAATAATCGACCCTGTACACCTTGCAGAAGAATTTGGCAAGGAATTTCCCGAAACCCCACAGCTGATGGAAGGTCATGATGGGGACCTTGGGGTTGATGTGGGACTCTCCCTCCGCACGGGTACCGAAATCGTATGTGAAATAGCGGACATCGACCTTGCGGTCGTTATACTTCATCAGATCCATGAGGACTTTCCAACCCTTGAGCTCGAAATTGCTCCAGTTGGCCTGGATAACGGGACGGAACACATCGCACTTGAGTCCGAACAGACCGCTCATCATATCCTTGGTGGTCTGTTTGCCGTGGAGTTTGAAGAACACCTTGCAAAACAGTTCGACGACCTCGGAACCCATGGCCCTCTTGAATCCCATGGACATCCTGCTGGTCCTCTTGCCGACGCACAGTTCTGCTCCGGCCTCCATCTGGTCGTAGATGCCCTGCAGTGCGGAGATGGGATGCTGGAAGTCGCAGTCCATGCAGATAGCGTAATCGGTCTCGGCAATCTCGAACCCCTGAATGACAGATGCACCGAGTCCGCGCTCCTCGGGTTTCCTGACGAACATCTTGGTCAGAGGATCGTTGAGTTCCTCGATGAGCTGGCGGCTCCTGTCGGTGGAATTGTCGTCCATGAAAAGGATGCGGAACTCGGGGTATGCCTCCCTGATGGCCTTGGCCATGTTCTGGATGTTCTTCTCCTCGTTGTAGGTCGGAATCACAATGGTGCAGGTGCCCGCCATAGGTATCAATCCCTTCAATCCACCCAACTATATTATTCTAACACTAAAGCATCCTCCGAAGAAAAGGGTGGATACAGTAAAACGTCACATCTCCCAATAAGCAATTAATAAGAGCATTTGTTTTTCTTGTCAGATGTCCTTCGTACGCGACCTGATTGACAAGGTATTCTACGGTAAGCACGGGGAGGCCATGCGCTACATGTTCTTCGGCTTCCTCAATGTCATCGTAACATGGGTCTCGTACGCACTGCTGGTTCTGGTCGGAATCGATATCAACATCAGCAATGCGGCATCCTGGGTCATCGGAGTGGCATTCGCTTTCGTAGTGAACAAGCTCTATGTTTTCAACAGCAGGAACATGGAGACCAAGACCGTCGGAAAGGAGGCGGCGAGTTTCACCATCGGAAGGATCATAACCGGACTGGTCGCCATCATCGGATTCCCGATTCTCTACAACCTCGGCCTCAACCAGCATCTCTTGGGTGTTGACGGTTTCGTCGCCAAGATCACGGTCAGTGTACTGGAGATCGTCCTGAACTACTTCTTCAGCAAGTACCTCGTCTTCAACCACGGCGACAAGGAATGAGTTACTCGATTCCTTTCTTCTTCTTGACGAAGAACGAAAGAACAATGCTTACCGCAATCACGACCAGGATCATCACGATGGTGATGATCTGGGACTCCTCGGACTGGAAGTAATTGTAGAAGAAGTTGCTGAGCATCATGATGAACCCGAACTTCACGACACATCCCAAGACGATGTAGAACGCGGATTTGGGAACACTCCAGTTGAGGATGGCGATGAACGCCCCGGCGAACGGCAGCATGGGGGCCACACGGTTGAGGAGCAGGAGCTTCTCGTCACTGACCACCAGGAACTGGGTATACTTGTCCAGGGCCGATTGGATCTTCTTCGGAATCTTATGACTGTACTTCTTGACGACCAGGTACAGCGAGAATATACCTATCTGTTCGGCGATGATGGCTGCGATCAGAAGTTCTACTCCGAAAAGCAGCGGATGGCCGTAGTTTGCTCCGCCGATGAAAGCCAGGACGAAGAACAGTTCCGGCAGGGTCGGGATGAGCAAGGCATCCAGCAGGAATATGAGGAAGATGCACAGGACGAGACCCCATTCGCCGTTGGCACCGAATAAGTCATAGATTGCCTGGCCTAGGTTCATGTCCGCCCACCTGTGCTGTTAAAAGGATGCGGGCCGAAGCCCGCTTTGAATGATTTTCAGTTCACGTAGTCGAGCCACTTGTCGTACTTGGGGTCCTTACCCTCGACGATCTCGTGGAACTTGGCGTGGATCTTGGCGGAGACCTCTCCGGGGGTTCCGTCGCCGACAATGCGTCCGTCGATGGAAGTGACGGGTGCAATCTCTGCGGCGGTTCCAGTCATCCAAATCTCGTCGGCAGTGGTCAGCTGGAACCTGGTGATGGGGGCCTCGACGACCTCGTAACCAAGATCCTTGGCGACGGCGATAATGGAGCTCCTAGTGACTCCCTGAAGGATTCCCTCGGAGACGGAAGGGGTGTAGATCTTGCCGAACTTGTAGATGAAGATGTTCTCTCCGCTGCACTCGGCGGGACGTCCCTCCTTGTTGAGCATGAGTGCCTCTCCGGCACCCTGGCGGATGGCCTCTCTCTTGGCGAGACAGGATGCGACATAGGAACCGTTGACCTTAGCCCCGGCAGGTCCGCACAGGTAGTCGGGCCTCTGCCAGGATGCGGTGACCAGTTTGGTACCGGCGGCGGCTCCCTTTCCGAGGTATGCGCCCATGTAGATGCAGGTAATGGCGAAGCTCTCGGGAACACCGACAGGGTTGAGTCCTACTTCCTCTCCGCTGAGGAAGATGCAGGGCTTGACGTAGTCGACCTTCTTGTTGGCCCTGACTGCCTCTTTGATTGCCTCGCAGATGCTCTTCTCGTCGTACTGCTTGCCGCCGAATTTCATCTCGAAACCCATGAGCTTGCATCCGTCGACCAGCCTGCGGACGTGGTCCTTCAGCCTGAAGATGGCGGGGCCCTTGGGGGTCTGGTATACCCTGATTCCCTCGAACACACCGGTTCCGTAGTTGAGGGCGTGAGCCAGGACATGCACTTTAGCGTCGTCCCAATTGACAAGCTTTCCATCAAACCAAATCTTTTCGCATTTCTCTCCCATGATATACCTTCGATTCAAAGTGCATTGAGTGCTTTAACGTATTTCTCGGGCTCGGAACGGGCGATGATCTCCTCGACCTGATCCGATCCTCCCACGACTCCGACGTTCCCGTTGGAGGTGGAGATGAGGGCATATGCGGACTGTCCGGACTCAGGGACGAGTTCCGTGTCGTACACGTCCTGCAGCTTCTGGAGCCTTCCGATGGCCAGTTTGGCCTCGTTCTCGTCGATGACGGAAAGGACCATCCTGGATTTGCCCTGCTGTTCGCATTTTCCGACCACGATGGTTTCGACGTTGATCTTGTTACGGGTGAACTCGCCCATGACTCTCTGCATGACGCCGAACTCGTTCTTGACAATCAAGGATATAACGTACATATGTCCACGACTGGCTATTGGATGGGCTAGGTTGTATTTAGGCCCTTTTCACTTTTTATAGAAAATAATGCCCCCTCGCGGGGGCGATTATGGTTTACTGCGGGAGAACTGCCCTCATACGTGCCTTGATGTCCACGATGGGGTCGACGTTGCAGGGGTCCACCTCGCGCAGAGCTGCGAGATAAAGGGAGACGTAGTCTCCGAACATGACCGCGTAGATGTTCTTCTCGAGGACGGAATCGCCCTTGACCTTGAAGACATCGAGTCCGACATCGCGGCTCGAGAGGAGTCCCTTGGTAGCCTTAATGATCTTGGCGATCTCCTCGTAGTCGTCGTCGACGATGAGAACAGGGTGGAACTGATACTTGTGGTCGTCGTCGTACCATCCGACGATCTCGTTGTGGTTGAACTCGGGAAGGACCCCGGAGAAGGCGATGACCTTGGAGTTTTCGTTGAGCTGGGTCTTCATCCTCAGCGCCATGGCGGAGAGGTTGGGAGCACCATAAATTACGGGAATCTTGCCCTTGATGCGGAGGGCGATGGTCCTGGCGTAGCTGTCGTCGGCGGTGAACTCGTAGTTGTACTCGCGGATGCGGGGCAGGAGTTTCCTGAGCTGCTCCCTGACCTGGGGTCCGCCAGCGTCCTGAATGATTCCTCCCAGGAGACCGATGAACCATCCGATGGCGGAACGGGGCTGGATGAGCTCCCCTCCGATCTTCATCATAAGGTTGCCGTTCTGTTTGGAGAGCTCCTCGAGCTGTCCTCCGTGGGTAACGGCGATAACGTCGATTCCTTTGGCGATGGCTTCCTTGTACATCTGGACGGTCTCGTAGGTGTTGCCGGAGTAGCTGCATGCCACGAAAAGCGTGTCTCCGTCGACCCAGGCGGGAAGGTTCATAGTCTTGACGACTTCCACGCTGACCTTGGAGGTGTAATACATTGAATCTACGAATAGCGCTCCGCCGATGGCGGATGCGCCCATTCCGCAGATCATGATGTGTTTGTATGATTTGGTGATACCACTGGGAATGTCCAGGGCCGCGGTGAGGTCGGATTCCAATCCGCCGATCTCTCTGGCCATCTGGTTGAGGGAGTCCGTTTTAAACATCATTCTATCTTGCCTTCGTTTAGTGGTGTATATGTTCGTATCCAGTGCGGGTAATTAATAGGTTTCTTAACAATTGTTTAGGATAACTTGGATTATTCAGTCATCGACAGAATCTTTTCGACGGCATCCGAGAATGAGACCTCGCTTGAAACCTTCACGGTCCGCATACCCAACAGCGTTCCGAATTCCATGTCCTTGTCATGGTCGCCGATCATCCAGCATTTGGATGGGTCCAGATTGTACTTGGCAATGGCTTCCAAGCCCATCTTGGTCTTGGGCTTGCGGCAGTCGCAGTTATCCTCGGGACGGTGGGGGCAGAAGAAGATATCGTCTATCCTTCCCCCGCCCGCGGATATCTGGAACAGCAGTTCTTTGTTTACTGCGTTGAGCTGTTCGAGGGTGAAGTATCCCCTGCCGATACCCGATTGGTTGGTCACCATAAGGACCAGATAACCGGCATCATTGAGCCTCTTAACCGAAGCAGGCACATCAGGGAACACATGCATGTCAGCAGGGTCGCTACAATACGGGACATCGGGACACAGAGTGTCATCGCGATCCACCAGAACGGCCCTGTTGGACTTCAAGCCTTACTCCTCCAGGAGACGACGCCCTCGGGTTCGAAATTGAACTCAGAAATGGTGGCCCCTGCCTTAGCCAGGGCTTTGGAGACATTGGACTTCTTGTCGTAGTCGGTGACGAAGTACATGAATCCCCCTCCGCCGGCGCCGGAGACCTTTCCTCCGATGGCTCCCGCTTTGATGGCAGTGTTATAGAAGTTATCAAGAGTAGAATTGGTAACCTTGTCCGAGAATTTCTTCTTGTACTCCCAGGATTCCGCCAGGAGGTTTCCGACCACGTCGATCTCGCCGTGCCTCAGCGCGCTGCGGAGCCTGACGGCGATGTCCTTGGAGTGGTCCAGGGCGAGGTCGTTCTTACCCTCCTTGTAGGACTTGACCTGGGTGTCGATGATGGCCGCGGAGTCGTGGGTGGTGCCGGTAAAGCACATGACCGAACGGCACTGGAGCTCGTAGATAATATCTGGGGAGATTCTAGCAGGAAGCACGTTGACCCCGTTGCGGTCGATCTTCAGCGAATTGAAACCTCCGAAGACTGCCGCATACTGGTCCTGCTTTCCTCCTCCGAGTCCGATGACCTCCCTCTCGAGATGATATGCGAGAGCGGCCATCTCGGTCTTTGACATATCGACGTCAAGCCAGTTGGCCATGGCACCGATCATGGAGACGATCATGGTGGAGGATCCTCCGAGTCCGGATCCCGCGGGGACGTCGGAACGGATGGAGATCTCGAAACCGTCGGTTACTTCGAAATAATTGGTGACAGCCTTGATGAGGTCCATGTTCCCGTCGAGGGGGAGGGGTCCGCCGTCGAGGGGTGCCTGATACCTTCCGTAGTACTCCGAGGTCACACGCATGGTGTGGTCATTACGGGGCTTCAGGGTACTGAATGCATATTTGTTGATAGTCGTGTTGAAAACGTAACCGCCCTTCTCGGAAGCATACGGATCGACATCCGTTCCTCCTCCCGCAAGACCGATGCGGTTAGGGGCGCGCGCTCTGATGATTTCTACCGTGTTTATCCCATCCTGTTCTCGAGAATCTCGCCCTCTCCGACGACGGTACCGTCACGGAGGACGCAGTTCCTCACAGTCGCACCGCGGTTGACGGTGCAATTCCGTCCCAATATACTATTAGAGACGGTCGCTTGTTTTACGAAACATCCTTCCATTATTAATGATTGTGCTATCGTCGAATCCTTTACGGTGCTTCCCTTCAAAATCACCGTCGATTCGAGTACGGACCCCTCCGCAGAGGAGCCCTCTCCCAAGTAGAAGGGACGGGTTATCCTGCATCCCTCCGCAGGGAAATCCGTTCCGCTGTGGAGGCGTTCGGCCATCAGCAGATTGGTACTGATAAGGTCGGAGGGACGGCCGACGTCCTTCCACACACCACCGCTGAGTTTGTAACCCTGGACCCTCTCGCCGCGCCTGGTGATTATCGGGACCAGGTCCTTGGAGAAGTCGAAGAACGTCTTTTCAGGCACATGTGCCAGCACGCTTCTGTCCACCACATATATGCCTGCATTGATGTAGTTGGAGAAGACCTCCTCGGGCTTGGGTTTGTCCTTGAATTCGGTGATGCGTCCGTCATCCTCGAGCCTGGCGATACCGTACTCGCAGGGATTGTCGACGGTGGTAAGGGCAATGGTGATCTTGGCACCTGTACGGAGATGGAGGTCGATCTGCTCACGGAGGTCGATGTCGATGAAGGTATCACCGTTGGCCGCTGCAAAAACAGGATCCAGACGGTTCTCCAGCTGTTTCATGGCCCCGCCGGTACCTAGGGGGGTGTCCTCGTCAGAGTAGATAATCTTCACACCGAGGTCGGAACCGTCACCGATGGCCTTCTGGAGAACATCCGACTTGTATCCGCAGGCCAGGAAGACCTCGGTAATGCCGGCGGATGCGAACGACCTGATGAGATATTTCAGGCACGGCATGTCCAGAACCGGCAATGCGGGTTTGGGCGTGTTCTCGGTCAGAGGATACAGACGGGTACCCTTTCCGCCCACCATAATGACTGCCTGTTTGACTTCCATCTTATCCCCCCTTAATCTCATACCGCCCTTTTAATTCTGACTGTATTCGTACCTACTGGCACATTCAGCGATGCGGCCACGGGAGCACATTTCGCTCTCAGCAGGAAAGCAGTGGGAACAGGTAAACTCCTGTCGGAAAGGGACTCGTAATTCGCCATGCCCTTGCAAATCATGACTCCCGCCTTGGCGTATTCTTCGATGAACCCTGGATCGGTGAACTCCCTCGGGAAACCGATGGCGAAATCTCCAGTGGTTACGATACGGTCAAGTTCGCGATCCAATCCGGCACGGAGGGCATCCTCCATGGAGACATCGTTCAGAACGGGCTTTCCCCTCACTACCCCTACGACCCTCTTGCCCATGGATCTGATCTCACGGATGAGGAAACGGTCCAAAAGATCTTCCCCGCAGTTGTCGAACGCATAGAGAACGGTATCCGAGGCCTCGATCAACTCTCTGAGCCTATCGGTCTCGTCGGAACCGATACCCTCGACCAGGAGCCCGTCGAACATCCTTCCGAATTCCTCTGGGTCATCTATGGCGATACCCGAACCGAAATCCATGATGTTGCCGATGATGGAGACTTGTACGGCGGCTCTGAAACGGTCCCCGCTGCCATTTATGAATCTCTCAGCCTGCGGGACGTATCTCTCCACGACCCGGTCGGCATCGATCTTCATCTGGCGATAAGGGTCGCTGCAGCCCATGATGCTGTAGGACAGCGCATGAACCTTCGTGGCGATATCCGCCGAGCATACGTCAGGGGTCATGAGCGAGGAATAAAGCCCCATGCACTCCTTCACGGATTCGAACTCCTTGCCGGTCCCTGCCAAGCGTGCCTGGAATAATATGCGCTTCATCAAACAGGGTCCGCAGTCCGCACAGGCTTTCATGCAGGCCCGATTAATAAAAGGACTTTTAATAATATTGAAAGGCGGAAGAGGCCTTTTCCGACCTTTCCCTATAAATAGGTGTAGCTTTATCCGTTCGACCATGGCTACAGATAAGATTTGCTCTTCCTGCGGAAAGAGGCTCATCGGCCACGGCAACACTTTCTTCAAGTGCCCCAAATGCGGGGAAGTCGAGATCGGAAGGTGCGCCCAGTGCCGCGACCAGAGCGTTCCCTACGAATGCCCCAAATGCGGATTCATCGGACCTTGAGGAATCGTAATGGCAGAGATCTACTCCGTTTACGAGCTGTTCCCCGACGGGGACTCCGCTGACGTCGCAACCATCGCCGCCACTGTCGCCAAGGCAGTTCCCACCGGCGTCGAGGTCAAGAAGACCGAGGTTCGCGAGCACGTCTTCGGACTCAAGAAAGTCTACGCTGAGTTCCTGCTCAACGCAGACGACGAGATGATCGGAAGCAAGCTCGAAGATGCCCTCTCCGGAATCGAGGGAGTTGGCAGCATCGAGTGCGTCTCCTCCACCAACGTTTGAAACTCTAATTTCCCGGTCTTAGTACCGGGACCTACCTTTCTTTTACGGCCTTCCGGTCACTTCAGTTTCTTCATGGCGTACGAGCCGTTGCGCTTGTACACAAGCGCCACATAAGTGCGTATGGCCAGCCAGTACAGCGAGGAGATGTGGATGTTCCACCAGCCCTCAAAGGAACCTTTCAGGTATTTCTCGTAGGATGCGCGGTTCCTCTCGCTCTTGGTGAACTCCATGAAACCGCGGTAGGACATGTGGCCGCTGGAACGGATCTTCATGATGGCGTTCTTGCGGAGGATGACAGGATCGGTGCAGATGTCATCCACTTCATCATAAGATTTGATCTCCGACAGTCCGCGGGCGTCGAGATCCCCGCGGCAGATTGATCCGCGGGTCTGGCGGTATGCGTACAGAGGACGGTCGTAAAGGCATATCCTGGTACATGCGTCAACACAGCGATAGGTGTGGACCACATCCTCGGCGAAGGATTCCTCGAAAAGCAATCCGTTGTCCACCAGGAAACTGCGGCTGAACATCTTGCACCAGGAGGACACGGGGAAGACCTCGTCATTCCTGGCAATCAGTGCCTGATCCCTTTCCAGGACCTTGGTGCGGTAGGTGCGTCCGGGCTTCTCGCGGATCGTTCCGGTCTCATTTGTGTTGAGGAAATTGCAGCATACGAAATCCACCGGGTTCTCGATCATCAGACGGCGCATCTCCTCTATGAAATAGGGGCTGGGCGCATCGTCGACATCCAGGAACCAGATGTATTCCCCTGAGGAGGCTTCCAGACCGATGTTGCGGTTGCCTCCGAGCCTCTTCCCCTGATCCTGAGGTATCACCGTGGAGCGGGGGAGCTGTTCCGCGAATTCGCGGACCTTCTCCAGGGAGCCGTCGTCGCTGCGGGTATCGACCACGAAGATTGCTTCGAAATCCTGATAGGTCTGAGCTTTGAGGAATGAGATGCAGCCTTCGATGTAACGGGCCCCGTTACGGATGGGTATCACCACTGAAACATCGAATTGTCCTGTTCCTGCATCTGTTCCAGAGTCTATGGAATCAGTCCTCATAGCCATTTTAAAAAGAATCATACGCCAACCGAAGACCTATGAATCCTTCCCGCTGGGAGTCGCTATGGGACCAGACTATATGTTAATTGTTGCCCGTGTTTTGCCGAATGACGGATATTCCCATCCGCAGACAAGGATTATACCTACTAATGACATCCTTAATGCATGAACACAACTGCCAAGGCTCTGATTCTGCTGACTGTATCAGCCTTGGCTCTCTCGGTACTCGTATCCCCCGGGTCCTCGGCGGAGGATACCTCGTGGACCGACGTCAATTCCGAGAGCGGACTGATTGAGGCCCTGAACGGCGGAACTAAGAACATCCGCATCGTCTCCGACATCACGGTGACCGGAGACCTGAACATCCCGGCCGGGGTCAGGGTCCTCATCCCCTATGCAGCTGGCGACACCTCCGGACTGAAGGTAGGGGGAGAGACGTTCAGGATCGCCGGGAGCGGCTACGTCCACCTCACCGTGACCCTCGACGGGAACCTCGCGGTAGGCGGAGAGCTGATCATCGGAGGGACCATAGGCAACAGCAATACCTTCTCCTACCAGGGACACACCTCCGCAGGCCATTCGGTGCTGGTGAACAACGGATCCATCGCGGTGAAGTCCGGCGGCTCCGTGAGCTGCTTCGGATTCGTCAGGGGCTCCGGGGAGATCGTGGCGGAGAGCGGTTCCAAGGTCACCGAGCCCGTCGTCATAACGGACTACACCGGCGGCGACAACCTGATGAGCAGCCACAACGCCAACCAGGCCATCTTCAACCGCTACAGCATCTCCAACATCAGGTGCCCCCTGCAGATTGACCACGGAGCAACCCTTCTCGGGAAGGTGGCCATCAGCGTATCCGGCTTAATACACGAGAACCAGGTCACCTACATCGGGGAGACAGCCACCTTCATCAGACTGTCGGAAGGCGCAAGTGCCAGACTCACCTACAGCGCATCCCCGTCGATAGAGAGCGGCGAGAGCCTCGGACTCCATTCAGACATCGGGAAGACCACTGTCACCCTAACCGGGGGCGCCACCTTCGAGGCGATGGAGATCCTCGTGAACAACGACTTCATCAACGCGAGATACTCCTTCGCCGAGCACCCCTTCCCCCTCCCCTACACCACGGATATTGTCCTGGAGAACGGGAACTACCTGATGAACGAGGACTTCCGCATCCTCCCCGGAGCCAAGATGATTATAGGGGCCGACGCCACGCTCGCGGTGAACAACTCCCTCTCCGTGCTCTGGGGCCTGGAGGACAAGACCTACAAGGACGACGTGCGCGTCGATATGAAGTACCCCTCCACAGCGACGTTGGAGTCCAGCGGGTTCGACAAGTCCGGGAGGCTGATCGTGACCGGCAGCCTCATCCTGCTGGATAACGCGGATTTCAGCGGTATCGCGGAGATGGGGAGCGCCTCCGCCTCGATAACCACCTCCAAGCGTACGGACTGCACCCTGAAGACTGTCGAGCACGGCTGCAAACGCAGCGACAGCTTCTCACTCTTCATGGGACTGTATACCAGGACCTGGAACGTGGACACCCTGTCATCCAGGCAGATGGCGGGATATATCGTGGACTCCTCCGGGAATCTTGCAATCCTCCTGCAGTCCTCCGTGTACAGAGCCGGCGACCTGAGGGAGTACACGATGGAGAACTACGTCCAGGACGACAAGACCTACGCGCTAGGCTCCGTCTTCAAGGGAGGCTGGACGCTCGCCTCGACATCCCTGCAGACGGTGTCCTCCAGCATCACCGACAATCTCACGGGTGACAAGGTGAGCGGCATGCTGACCGGCGCAGGCATCAGCCAGGACTACGTCATCGATCTCGCCGTGGGTTCGCTCAGGAAGGTGACCGTGGAACCGGCTGCCGTAGCGACCATCAGGGACGGCAACGGATCCCTCTCTCTACACTGCGACGGCATCTCCCTGACCTTCTCAGCCGAATCCCTGATGAACCTGTCTGGCACTTTGGAGATCAGGCTCAACGACGCCCCCCTGAACGACGCTCAGAAGGCATCCGCAAAGGATCGGGCCACATACAATCTAGAGGTCTATTCCGGCGGCACCAAGGCGGACATCCTCCACGGAGTGCTGACCGTGGTCCTGCCCTTCGAACCGCACTCCGAGACGGAGAAGGAGAATGTGCAGGCCTGGAAGATCGACTCCAACGGCATCGCCCACACCTACAAGGCCGCATACGCGGACAACGCCATCTCCTTCGCTACGAACTCCCCCGGCTGCTACGCCATCTCGCTGGACAACGTCCCCAGCAGGTCGGATGTGCATATCGGGAGCGACAATACCCCGTTGATAGCCGGTATCGGTATCGCCGCCGCGGTCATCGCGGGACTCCTCATCTACTTCTTGGTGATCAGGAAAAATCGAGTAGGAGACGAGCGGGATTAATCCCGCCCGTCGACCTCTCACACCACCGGACGTACTCTCGTATCACGGCGGTTCAGCAATTTGAAATGTATTTCCACGTACTGGGACAGAATGTTGGGGCATCCGATTTCCTCAAGGTATCTGTTGTGCAGAATATGGGTCACGGTAGGGTCGTTCGACATGTTCCAGATGCCATCGTATTTTACAGTCCTCCACAGAGACTTGTAGCGGATGGGGGCGATTCCGTGCTCTGCTTGAATCCTCTGGAGATTCTTCCCTCTGCGGTAGGTCCTCTTCCATTGCTTGAGCAGGAGGGCACGCAGTTTCCTGCGTGTCCACTTCGAGATGCTCTCCATCGCGCATTTCATCTCGGCTAATCCGTAATAGTTCAGCCACCCTCTGACATATTGTTTCAGATAGGTCAGTCTGGACTCCACGGGTACGGGACTGTTCTTCCTAAGTATCTCACGAATCTTGTTCTCGAACCTCTTGAAAGATTTAGGATGGATACCGATGACATTCATCGGGATTCCCGTCCGCTTTCGGAGTACGAGGGTAAATCCGAGGTATTTGATACCGTAGACCTGGGCAACCTGCGACTTGTCCTCATTCAGTCTGAGTTTCAGGGTTCCTTCCAGGTATTTCCTGCAGGTCTCCATAACTCTCGTTGCGCCTTTCTTAGTAGGCATGAGAACGATGATGTCATCCGCATATCTCACGAACCTGTGTCCTCTGTTCTCCATCGTCCTATCGAACTCGTTAAGGTAGATGTTGGCAAGCAACGGGGAGAGGTTCCCGCCCTGCGGGGACCCTTCTTCCGTTGCATGTACCAAACCGTCCACCATCACTCCGCTCTTGAGGAAACGTTTGATGAGGATAAGCAGGGTCTCGTCTTTGATATCCCTACGGAGGATTTCCATGAGCAGGTCATGATTGATGGTATCGAAATATTTCGACAGATCAATGTCGACCGCCCAGGTACAGCCCTGGTCGCAATCCTCCTTTATTCTGGTGATTGCATCCTGAGCGCTTCTCCCAGGTCTGAACCCGAAACTCCTGGCGGAGAACTTGGGTTCATATATGGGTGAAAGCACCTGTGCCACCGCCTGCTGTACGGCCCTGTCCAATACCGTAGGTACACCGAGATTCCTCTCCCCTCCGTCGGGTTTGGGAATGGTGGCCCTCCGTACTGGTTTCGGCTTGTAGTGCCCTGTACGCAAATCTAAGTACAGGGCATCCCAATTCTGTTCCACGTAACTGGGCAGTTCGGATGCCGACATCCCGTCCACACCTCCCGCACCCCCGTTACGAACGACCTGCTGGACAGCAGTATCGAAGTTCTCACGCTCCAATACTCTGTCCATAAGGTCAGGTGCACGCAGGTCTCCCAATGCTTCCGACAGTATCACACCAGCTCTGCCAGGTTCGGGACGGATTTCCAATCCGTTCCTCTCCAAGTAGTGTTCGAGTCTTTTGCGCTGGCGACTCATGATACCGTCTTCCTGTTCATCCGAAGAACTGTATTGCTGTTCAGCCCTTCCCAGAACCTCCAAACGGACGTTCTCTCGGTACTATGGCTTCTGCTGACTTCTTGCGGTTCAGCCCGCCATTGCTGGCGGGGTTGTCTTATATCGCGACGTACCGCAAGACCTCCCCAGGTAAACATGTCTTCCGTCCTCCCATGAACCGCCACATCTATTGCAAGGATTTCGTGCAGAATTGGGACTTTGCCTTCTATTGCAGACTCATCCATCCAAGACAACCTCATATGTGATTTCTGTTCGTCGGCACGGGATTTCGCTACGGTCTTCCTTCAGATTCCGCCTCACGGCGGACACCCTTGACCCTCGCTCGCGGTTCCTACTGCCAGGTCCGCAGGGGACTTCCACCCCCAGGAAATTCAAAATCGGGTTTGAATCGAACTCCGAAGAGTTCAGACATGTATGCTGGGCACACAAATGAACTCCCGGCGGGAACCCCGCCGGGAAACGGTTTTTTCATGAAGGGCGGAAGCCCTCACTCATTCTCCTCGATGGCCTCGAGGAACTGCTCGTCATCTATCTCCGGGGTCCCGGACTCGAGACTGCCGACGAAAATGAACCTGACCCAGGTAAGGAAGCCTGGGACTGCCATTCCGACAGGGGTGTAGAACCTCTTGATCTTGTAGGACACGAGCATGATCAGCAGCACGTTGTACAGGATCGCCGTCGAGAGGTAGACGTTGAAGCTGAACAGGTTGCTGATACCGGTGGCGGGGATGAACAGCTCCGAGATCCACAGCGGGATGACGAAGGTGATACAGCTCCGGGCGACCTTGCGCCAGGAGGACGGCCTCCTGGATGCGATTCCCAGCAGGGCACTGATACACAGGTAGATCAGCAGCATGTAGATGCCGACCATCGCCAGGGTCATCCAGATGCTGACGGGGGCGTTCAGGATGTTGCCGAACGTTATGTACGCATACCTGTCGAAGTCGTTGCAAATCTCGCAGACGAGCGCGACGATCTTGAGGATGTAGTTGGCGCACATCACCAAGAGGAAGAGCTCGGCCACGATGAGGATCTTGGGCTTCTTGCTGTTCCTGCGGACGAAGTAACGGGTGAACTCACGGGCCACGGACTTGGGTATGGTCTTGGACTGCCTGTTGATCCTGAGTCCCTCGGGGTTCTTGAAGGGCTCCCTTCCGCCGGATTCGATGACCGGCATCAGGCCCTCCTCGTAGGTCCACTGGTTGATGAGGTGGTCGTTCATGGACTTGAGGATCCTCCTCGAAAGCCACAGGACATAGATTCCGAAGGTCAGGAACATCAGGATCAGGTGGACCAGGATGTTCCTGTGCTTCACGAAGCTTATCATGGCGGGCACGTCGATGCCGACCTTCTTCAGCTTCATGGAGAACTCGGCGGTGTACTCGCACTGGTTCTGCTCGTGCTTGTACGGGAAGGTGAGAACCCTGTAGAAGATGAAGATGAAGATCAGCAGGGTGATGATCAGCGACACCATGTTGTGGGTGAGGTCCCTGAGGATGGGGATGTTGCTGTCCCTGAAGACGTAGACCTCCACGTCGTTGACGTATCCCTCGGGGATGAAACGGATGAACGCGAAGTAGTCCCAGACGAACATCACCGCCATCAGCAGAACAATGAGGGCGGAAAGGGCGAAGGTCTCCCTGAAGCTGATGTGCTTGTGGAGATCCTCGAGCCTGGATGTGTCCACATGCTGCTCCTTGGCGAAGGTCAGCAGGGCACCCCTCCATTCCCTGTCGCGCTTGGCATGCTTGTGCAGCCTGCTGTACATGATGAACATGACGATGGCCATGACGTACAGCTGCAGGGTGAGCAGCAGGAGCAGCCACGCGCTCTTGAAGTCTTCCAGCCTGGTCAGCTGTCCGAGCCTGACGGAGAGCAGGAACACCCCTGCCACGATCAGCGGGAGGATGAGCACCAGCAAGGTCACGGGGGCGCTCATGATGATGTCACTGCGGTACCTGGTCTTGACGTTCTGCGAGAACGCCTCGATCTCGACTTCCTTCATGCTCCGTACCTCCTGTGGTTGATGAGTGCGACGAAGACCGCCAGGATCGTTCCGATGATGATGAGCGCGATACCGATCTCCTGCGCGTTGGGGATCAGCGAGGAGTTCTCGGCCATCAGGGAGACGTAGCTCTCCCCTTCCAGGGTGAACCTGTAGTACTGGCCGTCGTAGGTGTAATCGAGAACTGTCCTCTCGCCGGAGGCGCTTATCAGGTAAGGCGTGTAGTACTTGTTGCTGGATTCCAGGGCAATCTGGTAGGTTCCGGCCTCCACTTCCCCGCCAACGGTGGGCTGGAAGAGGAAAACGTCGTAGGCACCGGCGGTGGACTTTACGGGTCCGGGAAGGTCGGTGGTGCGCTTGAGGACAACGGTGTACTCCTTACCGCCTGTTGCGGAGGCCATGCTCATAATTCCGCTGTCGAATCCGATGCGGACCTCGACACCGTGGCCGGTAAAAGTGACCTTCTGATAATCCACTCCCGCCATGCTGCAGTGGTAGTCGATGACGGTGGAGGGTATCGTTACCTCCTTGGGTCCGGCGGACCACATGGCGTACAGCATGGTGCCGGCGGTATTCATCAGCCCGATGCGCTTTTCCTCGGCAAGGATATTGGTGAAGTTCGTGCATGCGGAGGCATCGATGTCCGTGAGCTTCTTGCAGTCGTCGAAGACTTTATCCCCCAGAGAGACAAGCCCTGCGGGGAGGGTAATGGATTTGATGGACTTGCATCCATAGAACGCCTGGTCGCCGATGCTGGTGAGGGAGGCGAGATTCAGGTTCAGGTTGTAGATGTACTTGCAGTTGTAGAACGCCTGGTATCCGATGGTCTCGAGGCCGTCGTGGAGGACGACCGTGTCGAGACGGTTGCAGTTCTTGAATGCACAGCTATCGATCGTCTTGACGGTGGAGGGGACCGTGACCTTGTGGATCAGGCCGTTGTCCTGACAGGCCTCCGCGGCGATGCGGGTGACCGTGTATTCCTCTGTTCCGTCACTAACCTTCTCGGGGATGTTGAGTTCGGTAAGGGCTCCGCCCACATTCTTCAGTTCGACCGCTCCGGGGCCGATGATCTCGTAGTCGCACCAGTTGTCGTAGATGGTGGTGGAGTAAGCTTCGGAATCGTCGGCGGCCGGAACGGTCACGAGGGTCAGGACCGCTGCGACAGCGATGGCCAGCGATACTGCCCCCATTATTCCAGTCGTTTTGTATTTCATGTCGATGCCTCATGAACGGCCTCACTGGGCCTATAACTGATAAAAAGAATCAATGGGATAGTATAAAACCGTGTCCTGGCCGCTTCGCAAAGGATTATTTCGTTCCCTTGCGATTCAAGGGGTCGGAGATACCGACATGGACAGGGAAGGCGCGGAGGACCTCATCTACGAATCCTATCTCGCGGCTGAGAGGCTGCAGAAGGATAAAGGCATCCAAACGGTCCGCGATCCGACACTGCTGGAACATGTACTTTCTTCATTCTCCGGCACCCCCTGCGCGGTAGTCACCGGCAGCAAGGGGAAGGGTTCGCTGTGCATGATGCTCTCCTCGATCCTCTCCACGAGGACGTCCGTGGGGATGCTCACCAGCCCCCACATCACCCGTTTCAACGAACGCATAAGGGTCGGCGGGGAGCCCATTCCCGACGGGGACCTGGTCCGCATCGTATCGGAGCTGGAGCCGCACCTCAAGGAGGTTTCCGATGCACTGCCCCCGGGGAGATACATCAGCCCCATGGGCATACAGGCCGCCGCCGCGCTCACCTACTTCTCCGAGAAAAGGACAGGATTCAACGTTCTCGAATGCGGCAAAGGGGCCAAGTACGACGACGTCGCCCGTGTTCCCCACAGATACGCCCTCATCAACAGCATATTCCTGGAGCACACCAGAGAGCTCGGCCCTACACTGAAGGACATAGCAGAGGACAAAAGTTTTGTCATCACGGAGGACACTGAATGCGCCTTCTCCGCCCGGCAGAGCCCCGAGGCCATGGAAGCGATTAGGAAACGTTCGGAGGCCCTCGGTGTCCCCCTAAAGGTGTATGAGGAGGACTTCTGCGCAGAATCGGTCCGTCTCACCGGCAACGGCACGGAATTCACCGCGAGGATAGGGGATCGCCGCATTCCCGGACTGACCGTGCCCCTGCTCGGCAGACACATGGCGGAGAACGCCGCCATGGCCGCAGCGGCCGCCCTCACGATCCGTCCCGAACTCACGGATGACGAGATACGCAAGGCCCTGGCGGGTATCGTATGGCCCGGACGCATGGAGATTCTGCACAGGGGGCCCCTCACCATCCTCGACGCATGCATCAACCGCTCCAGCTGCGGACAAGTCCTGGATGTCATGGACTCCCTCGGTATCGGGAAGGCGGACATCATCATCGGCATCCCCGACGACAAGGACTTCGCAGGTGTTGCGGAAACCATGTCACCCCGTGCGGAGAGGCTTATCCTCACCCGTTCCTCCAACCCCCATTACGTCTTCACCGACGCTCAGGCCGCGGCCCTGGAAGAAAAAGGGATTGAATGCATCCCCAGCCCGGATCTGGAGAGTGCCCTCGCCCGGATAGGAGGGGACGGACCCGTGGTGATTCTGGGCACCACCTCGCTGATTTCCGATGCAGAGCGCCTGTTCCGTTGACAACCCCTTATATAGGCTCTCTCTAATCGCATACCGATAATTATGGCAGAAATCAGAGCAGCTATGGTCGGAGCATGCGGAAGGATGGGTTCCATGCTCGTCAAGCGCATCATGTCCACTGAAGGAATTACGGTTGCAGCGGCCTTCGACCTCGTCAGGATCGGAGAGGACATCGGAGAAGTCGCGGGTATCGGCAAGATCGGAGTCCCTGTCTCCGACTCCAAGGACCTCGAGAAGATCCTGAAGGAATCCAAGGCTGACGTGTACATCGACTTCACCATCGCCAAGGCAACCGTCGTCAACGCCCCTATCGCAGCTAAGTGCGGAGTCAACCTCATCATCGGAACCACCGGCCTTACCGCAGAGGACAAGACCATGATCACCAACGAGGTCGTCAAGAACAACGTTGCAGCGGTCATCAGCTCCAACTACTCCATCGGAGTGGGAACCTTCATGAAGCTCTGCAGGGAAGCTGCAGGTCTCCTCGGCAACGATTATGACGTCGAAATCATCGAGGCCCACCACAACCAGAAGAAGGACGCTCCCAGCGGAACCGCCATGACCGTCGCCGAGATCATCAGCAAGGAAATGGGCGGCAAGGAGTTCGTCTACGGACGCGAAGGAGTATGTCCCAGGGGCAAGGAGATCGGAATCCACGCAGTAAGGGGAGGAGACATCGTCGGAGACCACACCGTCATGTTCATCGGCAACTCTGAGCGCATCGAGATCCGCCACCAGGCACACTCCAGGGAGATCTTCGTCGGCGGAGCAGTGCTCGCAGCACAGTGGGTCTGCAAGCAGAAGAAGGGCGTCGTCTACGAAATGGCCGACGTTCTCTCCTGAAATCATTTTCCCGGGGCTCCGGCCCCACTCTTTTATCAATAGGTGTAACCGATGGACGCGAAGACAGCTATGGAGGCAATTAAAGCAGCTTCTGCCAGAGGAGATCTGGCCGAAGTCGAACGTCTTTATGCAGAAGCTTGTGCCGACATCGGGAACATCATCCAGGACAAGGCTGCGCTGTGTCTCTACTGCGTCTATGCGTTCCTGAATGTGAAGGACTACGTCGGAGGCGAACGCTACCTCCTGGAAGCTCTCGGCTACAGCAACGACCCCCGCTGCAGAAGCATCCGCGGACAGGTATTGTTCAACCTCTTCCGCCTCAAATACAACCAGGGGGACCTGAACGCAGCCATCAACTACGGTCAGATGGCCATGATCGAGCTGGAGCTCGGCATGCCCGATACCCAGGCCCAGATAGAGTACATCCGTTCGCGTATCGGATGAAAAGTTAATCGTTTTAAGCCTCAGAGAACTCTGCTAATGTCGGCTTTTATCATTTCGGGAAGATCCCCATACACAGCGATCTTGTCGCCGCAGCAGGACATGCATCCTCTGACACCCTCGATACTGCCTATCTTCTCACAGCTCTCGGCTAGATTCTCTTCCCCTTTGACCATGTTACCGAGTGCGGTGGCGCAGCAATCGGCCAGGACCACATTATCCGATACTACGGTGGAGATATTGCTCTCCCCCAGAGATACGGATGGACCGATCTTTCTGGATGAAGAGCATATACCCAGCACGCTATCCGAAGCGACATCGAATGCCAGGTCCCGGAATACAGGGTGATCGGCAAAAATGCCCACGGGACGCCCTTTGGGAGAATACAGAGCGATGTCGCCGCCGTTCTCCACGACCGCCTCCTTCGCACCCGCCTCCACCAGTTTCCCGACTGCGAATTCAGCCACTGCGCCTGCCACACCCGCCATCGGCCCGACTCCTGCCAAGACGGATGCTTCGCACATCCTCCGAATCAGCGGTTGGTCCGAACTCTCCGGGGGCAGAGGTTCGTAGGTTATTCCGAAAAACGGGTCATCCCCAACCTTCCTCTCGATGATGGCTCTTGCTTCAAAGATCGCTTCCTGTGCAACACGGATGAGATCCTCGTCGCAGATTATCGTGGCACAGGTCTCTTTCACTCTGAAAAAGGTTCTCATATCACTAATCTGAGCGCCTTAACCGAACAGGCGTCGATACATGAACCGCAGGCGATGCAGGAACTGTAGTTCACCACGACCCTGTAATCCTCGTCCACAACGATGGATTTGGTAGGACATACCGATACGCATGCACCGCAGGACCAGCATTTCTCCTCGTCCTTGAGTATGTGGTCCATGACCGAACATACCGAGTATCCGCATTCCTTGATGCGTTCCATCGCCTTGTCGATTGTAGTCTCATCCCCGATGACGCTCACGATCATGATTCCGCTGCCATCGCCGGAGATGTTAGCCTTGAGTACATTGGGAGTGAGGTCGAATTCCTTCACGAGGATGTATGCGACAGAACCCTGCACATTGGACTCATTGTAGGTGATCTTGAATTTCTTCTCCATCTGCATCACATCCAATCCTCTACCAGGCTTTTGAGCTTGGCTGTCTTGGGGAACTGCATAACGGGTCTGTTCAGCTGGAACTCTCCGTTCTCAATCCATGACTTGAGCTCACCTGCCACCGCTCTCGCACCGTGGTATGACGAGAGGGACGAGGTCCTGATTTTCTTTCCTTCGTATTCTATAGACCCAGACCTGAGTTCAGCGTATGTATAGCGGGCCATTTCCTTCCTTCCTGCAGGCAGGCTGTAATCCGTGAGCTGGGCGTAAATCTGGTCATCGGAGATACAGCACCTCTTCAGGATATCCTTGTTGAGGATGGGGATGGGTATTCCGACACCGATGGCCAGGGAGATCCCGTATCCGGTGATGTCCAGTCCGCGGAGGTATTTGGCATTCATCTGCTTCATATCTCCGACCAGCGCCAGGGTCCTGGCCCCTCCGATGGGGACACCGTTGACCTCTTCGACGTTGGTCTTGAACTGTGTACCCTGCCAGGTGACATAACCCTCTCCTCCCGCAAGGAAGATGTGGGTTCCCATGCCGATGGTTTCCAGATGGGGGTCGTTGAGAAGCGGGGACAGCTGTCCGGCGGAACTGAAGGTGGCGTTCTTCATCCGGGGAAGGAGCTTTCCCATGTAGGTGTAGAGCGTCCTTCCGGAGCTGTTGGTCGCTATGCCGTAATTCTGGTAACAGTTCCTTGGATTGTAAAGATAGGCTTCGTTGATGTCTTCCAGGGTGATGTTGGTGTCTATGTCCTTCCTGACGTAACAATCGGTACCAGGGCCCCATGCATGGAGATGTACGGATTTTCCGGCGACGAGATCCTCTATGACGTGGGCTCCGCCGTATCCCCCGGCAGGCTTTTCCGTCAGAGAGGTCGCACCTACGTAGGTGTCTACGGCTGCGAGACCGCCGTCAACAGGAACATCGTTGAGGCGGATATCAGTCATCCTGATCGGCGGAGTGGCGTGACCGAAGTTGAGGAACGCACCGGAGGAGCACATGGCACCGAAGGTTCCGGTAGTGACTACATCGACCTCTTCAGCTGCCCTTTCGATGCCTTTCTTCTCCACCACTTCCATGATCTCTTCGGCGGTGTAAACGACGGCTTTCTTGGACCTTATTTTCTCATTGATCTCTTCGTAGGACTTAGACAACGTACCATCCCAAGTGGACATCCATTTAACAGGAACTAATACTGAAACGAAGACGGAATAGTATATAAACCCACATTTGAAAATTAATAATTTAATACATTTTATATTCAAATATGAATAATTTATTGCATCTGATGCAGCCAACGGATACTTCCCGCTGGCTCGGATTGTTAGGATTCAAAGACGGGCCGACAGGTCTGCCCGGAACAATTCTGTCTCCGCATTGCTTCCGAGGTTGAACACCAGCACCCCGCCGGAATACTTTACCAAAATACATTCGGAGACGTTCTTATGCACGGCCAACCGATAGGTTCCGAATTCAGAATTCTTGAACTTGCCGCTGAGGTAATCACTACCACCTAAACCGGCGACACGTGAACCGTAATCCATATTCTCACGTAGCTCGACATCAGTGATGTCAGTATAGGCGATATTCTCGTTCACCATCACGGCATCAACATGAAGGTGATCGTTCTCCAAGGAGGCATTCACGTGTCCCATACCGAATACTGCGAAGATCACTATGGCCACCACCGCGATGATTCCTACGGCGGCTATCCCGACGTATACGCTGCGGTGCGACTTCGGCAGTGCAGGACCCTCGTAAACCTCCGATCCCGACTTACCCGAGGAATTCTTCAGCGACTCGTAGATTGCACGGGTGCGCTCCTCGTCCACGGTGTTGAAGACAAGAACATTGTTCCCTGTGTACTTGACAACGATGAACGCGGGAATTCTGGTGTCTCCGGAGAAGGTGTATGTTCCGAACTCCCTGTTGTCGAAATGACCCGAACCCTTGTGGATGAGTCCGTATCCCCAGATCCTTACACCCGGGCTGAACTTTGTCCTCAGCTCCAGGCTCTGGATATCGGAGTAGGCGATATCGAGGTTCACAAAAGGTGCCTTCACCTTCATCGATAGCAGGTTCAGCTCAGCTGACGAACCTCTGACGAAAACCAACGGGAATAGCGGCAGAACGATGGCGATTACAATGATGACCCAGAACAGACTTATTGACATATCTGTGTATATAAGCAGGAGCAGATCCGCGATGAGCAGCACCATCGTCCCCACAATAGTCAGGGCAACTTTCGCCGTATCGTTCATGATTGGTTACCTGCATATGCAGATATAATGGTGAGCCCGTGAGTTTTACAGAAAACAACGTCTGTTAAGAAGACCGTATATATGAGAAACGCCATCTATACAAACATGGGAAAGCATGCGAAAGAACGTCATGCTGCCTCATTGGCCAAAGCCGCCCATCAGAATGCGACCGAGACCGGTAAGCAGACGAAGAAACACTGAGTCGCGAACCAACATCCGTGATCGCAAACCCGACCCCTGCCGGACAACCGGCAGGTGCAACTTCTCTATTCACAAGTTCTTCTGATTGTTGTTCTCCGGCAATAGAGAATTTGTAAGGCTAACCCACGCTTCGGAATTCAAAGAGCTCTATCTTTCGCATGTGAGGCATTACCAACTCGGCGGAAAGACATACTGCTTCAGAATCGGCCTCAAGTGACATCACTAACATCACTAACTTCTGTAGATTGATATCCTCACTTCTGCTGGTGATATCCATGGAAACAAATCACGATGTCACCGAACTTGTCTTTATCATCGACAGGAGCGGATCCATGTCCGGCCTGGAATCGGACACCATCGGGGGATTCAACTCCGTAATCTCCAAACAGAAGAAGGAAAAGGGCAGGACCATAGTCTCCACCGTATTGTTCAGCACCGAACTCGAAACTGTCCACGACAGAGTAGACATAGGTGAAGTTAAGAAGATGACCGAGAAGCAGTACTGTGTGGGCGGTTGCACCGCCCTTCTCGATGCGGTAGGAATCACCGTCGACCGCATTCGCCGCAGACAGGAGAATGATGAAGAGAAAGTGAAGACGACCCTTGTTGTAATCATCACCGACGGCTGCGAGAACTCCAGCCAAGAATACACATATGCCAACGTGAAGAACCTCATCGACCGTCAGAAAGAGAACGGCTGGGACTTCCTCTTCCTCGGTGCCAACATAGACGTCGCCAAGGAAGCCGACAGGATGGGAATCTGCAGGGAGAACTCGGTGGAGTATTGCTGCGACTCAGAAGGCGTGAGGGGCATGTACTGCACCGTGGATGCCAAGCTCAGCAGAGCCAGGAAGGAGGGCAGTTTCAGTCCCGATGAATGAGAGCGAATCACTCCCTCTCCCACTGCTCCAGAACGGATCCTTCGAAACGCTCGTGCAGGAGATTCTCGGGAAGATACTCCCTGATCTTCAGCAGCGATCTTACCAGCAGGATTGCACCGGCTGCGGCCAGGATTATTATCGGGACCGTGCCGGTTCCTTCGTAGATCGTGTCGAAACTGGCCAGCATGTCGAAGGCCGAATGCATGACGATGGTTGCGTGCAGACCGTATTGGATATAGACGTAGCCGAACAGCATACCGCTGATGAAAGTGTCCGGGAACTTCATTATGCTCCAGCCTTCAAGATGGAGAAGCCCGAATATCACCGCGGAGATCACAAGGAAAACAAAGGCGACCTTGCTCATGCCAAAACCGCCCAGGATGTCCTTGAACCTTCCCCTGCCCTTAATCGCACATATGATGAATACGGGCAGGCCTATGCAGATCGCTCTGGTGAGTATCTCCTCCTCCGGTCCGGCACATATCATCATCGCCATCAGGGCATAGGTGCTGTACTCATCGAGGAAGCTCTGAGTGATCTCCTCGCCGATGACGTGAGATATTGCAATCACCGTCAAAGTTGTGAAACAGGTGACGGCGAAAAGGATGCCTGCCTTACTCAGCGGCGCTCTCATGAAACGTGCATCCTTCTCTTCCGGGGGGCATCCGTTCAAGCGTTTGCGGATGTCCTTTATGAGAAGTGCCAGACACACGAAATAGATTATTCCGCAGGCGATAGGCATCCCGGCTCCAGGAGGTTCCGAGCCCTCATACAGAGTATGGAACTGAGACGGCGCTTCCACTATGAAATAGATCACCGATACTGCGGTCGCGGCAAGAATTATGACGACACCGATGAAAGTACAGAGAACGTACAGTTTATTGTTGGGATCCCTGAGGTCGAGCCGGCTCATGCTCTGTAACACGTGTTAATGGAATATATGGATTGACCCTAACCTGTACCCAGCACGAGCGGAAGAATACAGAGATTGCATCTGAACCGACTCAGTTGTTCATCAAAGGTTATTTAGGAATACCTAAAATTAAATACTACCATGAGAATAGGGTACTCAGAAGATTCGCCGAGAATCTAGTGCAGTTCGGAGAGTGACATTTCGGCGGATGTTCACGGGCCGGTGGGTTTTGTCGATCCGTTTACCGCCGGCCCAATTACTTCTCATCCCTCAGGGATTACCCGATTCGGAGGAAAATGGATGAAACAATACCTGATTCAGATTTTGGAATACTGATCGAGGACCTTTGCGAAAGCATCCAGCGTCTTTTCTGAATCTCCGCATTCGATGCCGTCCTTCACACAGTGGTTGACATGCCCCACGAGAACGATCTGACCGACCTTGTGGATGGCCTTCTTGACGGCATTTATCTGGATAAGAATCTCTTCGCAGGGAATATCCTCATCAATCATACGGTCGAGTGCAGCAATCTGCCCCGAGATCTTCTTGAGACGCCTGTGAAGATTTTCCGAATCCATGCATTGTTTCATGGAACACGGATTTATTACGAACAATATGAGTCTATCGATATTGCCAATCGTATTAAAATTACATATTATCCTTCTGTCCCTGGGAGGAGGACGGGATTTGCTGCGCTGACCCCCAGGACGGCCCTGGACAGTGAGTGCGGAGTGCTTCAGGATTTACGCTTCTTAAGGTTCTTCAGAGCCTTGAACGCGTTGCCGATGTCGATGGTGGTACCTTCTTCCTCGTTTTCCCTGATGACGGCATCTTTGTCTTCTTTGACTTCGTGTTTCTTCAGATAATCTCTGAGTCCCATGGGTTCACCTGTTTCCATATCGGCACACAAGGATAAGGTTATTCTCCCGAACGGCACCTGCACATCCGTTCGTATGAGCCAGAAACACTTTTTTCCTCATCGCAGAGGCTTGCCCGAAAAGCCCTTGAAAAACAACCGCATCAGACGTGACTGCTCAGTTCGGTACAGATCGCATCGACAGTCTTGCGGAGCAATTCCGTATCAAAAGGTTCGGTAAATAGGATCATCTCACCGCCGCCTTCATACGGGAATGCGGATGGATATCCGACAAGCATTGATGCGGATGCTTTGGTAATCTTCAGAAGTAGACGGTCGTCATAGATACCGCCGAAAAGTATACCGTCCTGATACAGAAGATATTCCCCCATCATCTTGCGGTGAGTGATTTCGGGCAGGACGGCAGTGACCTGCTGTAGCTTTTCTTTGCTGGATGCCATGATGACCGTTGATATCAGATACATAGAGCTATATATAAAGGCAGGAACGGGGCACTCTCCCATTTCCAGATTCTTCAAATGGATATACAACCGTCCAAATGTCTTGAGACATGTAGCTGTAATATAATCCAACGATGATTAAATCGTGTAACCGTTGGCTGATGCCTTAAAATGTTGTAAGGTCAAAACATACGCTATCCGTAAAATGTTGTATGGTTAAAACATACGCTATCCGTAAAATGTTGAAGTGGAAACACCGCCCCAATTGATTGATAAAAGTGGGCGGACGGTGACAAAAAACAGATTTTCAACACCTCAGCAAGCATAGCCCCGTACTTGCTCCAGTTGTTCTATTGTTCTCTCAGATTTCTTAACCGAAATAGTTTGCTACACCCCGTGGTTCAGCTTTTCCAAACTCTGCCACAGGGTGTAGTATGCTTAATGTCCTTTTGCTTCGATTACTCTTTCCGCAAGAATCTCCGCCACGCTGGGACTCATACCCACTTCGTAGGTATAGGTCAGCGGATACGTCTTTCCGTTGAACTTGTACATTCTCTTCCTGTCCGAATCCAATTTCAAAGTCTCGACAATATCCTCGCAGGTATGCGAGCTAGGTGAGACGAAGAACGGGATAATCAGTATGTTCTCAATACCGTCCGTTCCTGCGGCCAACTCGACCGATTCGATATCATCAGGGTGCTGATGCTCGTTGTATCCGCAGATTACCATGAAACCCCTTTTGCGGAGATAATCGGCGGCACTCTCGGCCAGAGGCGTACCTGCACAATCACGTGCACCGTGACTGATAAGGACTATACCTGTCTTGCCGGGAACGGCCTCGTAATGTTCAGCAATCTCTGCCATTACCTTGTCCATTCCGGGATGATCCGTGAATCCCTCGGTTTCGATGATGTTGACATTGCCCCATTTACTGCAGATCCCTTTCCTCTGTTCCTTATCGAATCCGAGGAAACGGGCAACGAATGTCGAAGCGTATCTATCTGCGGAGATGAAGAACGGTATCGCATAAACGGTATCGACACCGTCCTGGATTATCTGTTTCATAGTATCCTCCCAGCGGGGTTCCTGCTGGGATGCGAAACCGTAGTAGGTCTTGATGCCGGTAATCTTCTCGATGCGCTCCGCATGAATCTTACCAGCACTTCCGTAACTGCCGAATCTGTCGGAACCATAGGCCATAACGAAAACAGCTTCTTTCATGTTATCATCCGAAGGTTAAAAGGTAAGGCCTCCGAAGAGGCCAAAGAGTTTCAGGCGTACACGTCGGTGTACTTCACAATGAAGGTACCGTCTGCGATCTTGTAAGACTTCATGTTGCTGAGGTAGTCATCGAAGAAGGTCTTCAGCATCTTGTCTCCATAATCTGCATCAAAGAGATCAGGATAGAAGTAGGATGCAATGTATGCAACCCTGATAGCAGCAGGCAGGTTGGCATTGACGAGCACGAAGTGCTTGTCTTTGTACTGCTGCAGATCTTTGAAGTTAGCAGCATAGGTATCGTATTCGGACTTCTCATCGAGCGTGGTCACGTATCCGAGAGATGTGGAGTGAACTATGTGCTTGAACTCATAAGCAAGAAGCCAATCGTCGCTGGCGCCGTTGAAAGAGGTCTGGGTGGTGTCCTTAGTAATGACATTGTTACCTCCGGCAAGGTTGACGATGGGGTAGTACTCGGAGGAAAGACCGGAAACGTTCTTGGTCCTGTTGGTAGCAATGCAGGTCTCCTTGGTCTTCACGTTTGCACTGACCTTATCGGCAACGTTCTTGAGGATTTCGTCGCAGAAGTTGGCAAACTTCTGGGATTTCTCCTCGCACCCCAGGAGGTATCCGACAGTGAGGATTCCCTGGATAGATTCCAGTCCGGAGGTTCCTCCGTCGACGTTGAACCTGACGACGGGAACACCTGCTGCCTCGATGTCGCTTTCGTTGGTGAGATACCTGGAAGAAGACGAGGTCAGAACGACTGCGTCGTTGTACTTCTCGTGGACGTTGGAAATAAGAGAAATGGTGGCAGCAGTGGATTTGTTGCCCACGCGGGTGATCTTACTCTCATCAGTGAGATCGGAGTAGATGGGGTCGGTGGTAAGCTCAGTGACTGCGATACCGACAATCTTGTCGAGGGCACCCACGGTCTTTATTGCGATAGCGGGGTTGTCTCCGACAACGATGGCGTGTTTGATGGGGTAATTCACCTTGTCAGCCTTGAAGGCATCTCCGTCCTTGTAGGCGACATTGATTTCCATGCTGTCGCGGTTGAGGATCTTCTTTGCCATGTCGACGTCGGCAGTATCGAGTTTCGTGTCATTGTTGGCATCAGCGAAAGGATACTTGGTGTTCCAGTCCTCGCTCTTGTCAGCAATAAGCTTCTCGATGAGCCTGACATCATCGTTGTTGATCACGTCGTCGTTGTTCGCGTTTCCGTAAACAAGAAGACGGCAGTCGGCAAGATCCGATACTGCGATAGGTTTCTCTCCGTTGTCTTTAGTAAGGAAGTACACACCGGTACCTCCGGCCGCCACAACGGCAATAACGGCTACAATTGCGATCAGTTTTACGTTCATGTTACCATTGGCGTATATATCCAAGATTAGTGGTCTTTATTTAAATCCTATCAAAATTGGATTCATCACGTATATTCTCAGTTCCATTCGGAATTGCGCTGTTTGATGAGGAGGGCCAGGAAAACTGGACAGCCTATGAGCGAAGTTATTACTCCTATGGGCAAGGAACCGAGATTAATAGCGATACACTGCGAAATAAGAAGTAGCATGGCTCCTGTGAATCCCGATGCTGGAATGAGATGGCGGGATGAACTGCCTACGAAAATACGGGCTAGATGAGGCCCCACCAATCCGATGAAACCGATAGTACCAGTAAAACTGACGATGACAGCTACCATGAGGGAAATCAGAACCATCAGGGACATGCGGCAGACCATCGGATTCATCCCTACGGTCTTGGCCATGTCATCGCTTCCGGTCAGGATGTCGATCTTACGGTTCATGACCATGAGAACAGAGGTGCATACGGCTACCAACACAACGATTAACCCTATCCTCCCCCACGAACCGGTACCGATGTTGCCGAGATTCCACATATAGACCTGACTCAGCTGGGTAGGGTTTGCGATCAGCATTATGGTGGAGGTGATGGCTCCGAACGTGTACATCACGGCGATTCCAGCCAGAATTATTGCGGTAGTACTCATCCGACGGAAACATGAAATGAGGATGGCAATGCCTGTGGGGATCAGCGACAGGATGAAAGCGTTGGCAATCATCGCATAGTCCCCGCTAAGGAACGGAAGCACACTGATTCCCATCACGAAGAACAGTGCCGCACCCAGCGAAGCTCCCGAGGAGATTCCCATGGTGTACGGATCTGCAAGGGGATTGCGCAACAGGCTCTGCATAACGGCACCGCATGATCCGAGAGCGAAACCTACCACAACCGCAGTGATAGCATTGGGAAGACGTATTCCCCACACCGCACGGTCCTTTCCGTAGCTTTCGACAGTTCCTCCGCTAAGATGGGTTAAGATGATATCATACACCTCCCCCACGGGTATCTTGAACTGTCCAAAAACGGGGGCAATGATCAACAATGCGCATAGACCCAGAAGAAGCAGGACACAGAAAGCCGCCTTCCTGGAAATGAACTTACGGTATATGGGGACGAACTCCTTCCAGTCCAATCACAGACCCCCGTAACTTCTGCGCTTGATAATCAGATATAGGAACATCGGTCCTCCGATGAACATCAGGATGATTCCGGCCGGCATCTCGTAGGGGTGCACCACGATACGTGCCAAAAGATCCGCACCGACCAATAGCACAGCTCCGAATGCCATCGATGCGGGAATCAGGAAGCGGTTATCGGAACCGATGACCATGCGGACTATGTGCGGCGCGACCAGACCCACGAATCCAATTATCCCGGTGTAGCTGATGATAGCTGCCACCATCAGCGACATGATCACCAGTATGAAAGTGCGGAAATTCTCCACATCGAGACCCATACTCTTGGCTTCGTCCTCTCCGGTCATCATCACATTGAGTTTTCTCGACATCAACGAGAGAATCAGCGAACCCGCAACTGTCACCGTGAAAGGTACCGTGAGTTCATTCCAGGACATGTTCTCGAAAGACCCTATCTGCCAAAGGTATGCGGTAGAAAGTGTCTCTTCGTCGACATTCACCAGGACAATGGTATTCAGAGATCCGAACAGATACGATACAGCAGTTCCGATGAGGATCAGCGTAGCGGGAGAGGTGTTCATGAATCTGGAAAGACCGACGACTATGAGCGCAGGAACCAGTGCCATCAGGAAAGCATTACCGACGATAGCATACTCTCCGGCGGCGGAAGTGAAGGAGAAACCGATTGCGATTGCCAGAATTGCTCCAAAACAGGCACCGGATGAGATTCCGGTCGTGTACGCATCAGCCAGGGGATTGGCCATGATGCTCTGCATGGCCACACCGC
>Ga0256404_1003172_pt1 | contig 34331 bp, 13 predicted proteins | sample RumenRJG_01DNA_FD_185990 | JGI IMG/M metagenome (GOLD analysis project Ga0256404, IMG submission 185990) | Bovine rumen microbial communities from Lethbridge, Alberta, Canada - RJG_01 | ecosystem: Host-associated > Mammals > Digestive system > Stomach > Rumen | place: Canada: Alberta | collected... | reverse complement strand
TTCATATGTCCAAAAAAGCTTTCCTGTGGTGCATTATCCCAACAGTTTCCTTTCCTCGACATCGACTGTCTTAGCTCTTTGTCACTCACTAATTGAATAAATCTGGTGCTGGTATAATGACATCCCTGATCGGAATGAATCAGCGTTTCCTTTGTTAGTTCAATCCCATGATTTTTTATCAGCTTATTCACAGTCTCCAATACAAAATCCTCTTCTAATGAATCACTCAAAACATAGGATAATATCTGCTTTGTATAGGCATCCAGAATTGTGGATAAATAAGCAAATGTCCCATGATACGGGATATACGTGATATCCGTCAATAACACTTTTCTTGGACCATATTCGGTAAATTTTCTTTCAAGAAGATTCTCTGCCACATGATTTGTCTGAATGGCTTTTGCCATTCGTCTATATGGATTTGCTTTTCGTATTGGACACATTAGACCATATTTATCCATTAACCGTCTGATTTTCTTCAGATTCATTATCACTGGCGGATTCCAGTGAATCATACACATATAGATACTGCGAGCTCCTTTCTGGTATCCTCGCTGATTATATGCTTTTAATACCAATTCAAAATCCTCTCTGTCCTTCTGTTCCCTTTCTTCTCTGGCTCCGGCTGCATGGATCCATCTGTAATACCCCGAACGGGAAACACCTGCTATGTCGCAAAGCATGCTGACATTTAACTGATTATCAGCCTCCTGCAAGGTTTTCTGTATGACTTCAAATTTCCAACCTGAGCTCATCAATATTTCCTCGTTGCTGTATTTTCCGTTTTTACAATTTTTTTTAAAAAGTCAACTTCCTGTCGTAAATACCTCACTTCATTCAGGATATTGGTTAATGCTTCCTGCGACTCTGCCGAAGCACCCTCCGGTATTGATATTTCGTCTTTTTTTCTTCGTGTTCTGTTTTCTCCTTGTATGAATCCGGTTCCACTTTGAGCCTGTTTTTTTATACTTTGAACAATACTGTCAATCTGCTTTTGACCAAATATTTTAAGATCATATCCCAAATCTTCCAATATCTTTCTCGGTGCCATTCCCGCTTGATATGCTGTCCAAAAAGCTTGTTTAAACTCAATCGTAAAATATAACTTGTTCTTTGTTACTTTAAAAGTATACGGATTTGCTTTTAATACTTTCATTTCTTTTGCCGTATATTCCTTCATTGCATCTTCTCCAATCCTTCACTTATTGTATCAGATATCCTTGCTCTTAAAGATACTTAATGTCCATTTTTGTTCATTCATAGCCCTGAACCAGTGTCTATGTTATGGGATATCGTCCCTTTCTCAATTGTTCACTTTACAGGGCTGATGCCTTTTTCACCATGTCCACACTCTGGTAGGACATCACTTAACTCCAATGTCCATCTTTATGGGTATCTTCCTTTTTCAAGGTGTCTACAATTAAGGATTCTTTCTGTAATTTCAGACCTAGCCAATATCTATTATTTCCCCTAGCGGTAATCAACATTTCAAGCAATCCCTTTCTCTTGTTGTGTCCACCTTATAGGGTACATTATAAACGTCTTTTATTAAGGCGGCATAATAAGAAAGTCCGGTTAAAGGTTGTAAATCCGGTAGCAATTGTCTATCGTCGTGTTTACAACAAGCATCCTTTAACTGCGATTTTTTCGTGTTGCCGTGATGTAGGGGTAAACAGGTTTGGCGACTTATACGACGGTGGACATGCTATATTTGCCGCTTTCGTATGAAGGCGGCATCTTATTATTAAACTGAACGAAATGGTAAATAGCCGTCGAATCCTAAAAAGGTTTTGGCGGCTATTTTCATTAAAAAAGGAAGTATGAGAGAACAAACCTGTTTATTTACCGGACATCGGGACATACCGACGCAAGATTATTACGAGATCAAAAAGAGGACGAGAGCGGCTATTATTTCTCTTATTGAGAAAGGCGTAGTATATTACGGCGCAGGCGGAGCGAGAGGGTTCGACACGATTGCCGCCGAAACTGTGTTGGAACTCAAAAAGGACTACCCGCAAATAAAATTGATATTGGTCTTGCCTTGTCCCGAACAGACAAAGGGATGGGATGAAAAGGATATACAAAAATACGCCGAAATAAAGGACAGAGCGGACAAAGTGGTTTACACCTCGGGTCACTACTTTCGTGGCTGTATGCACGTCAGAAACAGGCATTTGGTTGACCACAGCAGGTATTGTATTTGTTATTTGACCAAAGATACCGGCGGTACTGCTTTCACAGTTAAGTATGCAAAAACAAAAGGGTTAAAAGTGTATAATATTTAGCCTAAATTTATATTTATCAAAAGAAAATTTTGTAATGACCGGCTTTACTCTTCCTCGTCTTTTTCAACGGGTATCGTCACGGTGACGCGGGTGCCGCCTTCGGGGCGAGAAGAGATGGTGAGGGTGCCGTGACACATCATTTCAAGACGCTCGCGGATGTTGTTCAGAGCGATATGCGGTTCGTTGTCGTCCGTGGGCTTAAAGCCGGGGCCGTCGTCCTCGACGATGATCTCGATCGCCGTATCAGTTTTTCTCGTAGTGACGGAAACGTGGATGGCATCGTTGCTCGCTCTTATACCGTGTACGACTGCGTTTTCCACGATGGGCTGCAAAGTAAGTGGCGGGATGCGGAAATGCGTATAAGGCGTGTCGAAATTGACGAACAGGCTGTCCTCATACTGTGCTTGCTCCACGGAGAGGTAGGCCCTCGTATGCTCTAATTCATCGGTAAAAAGCACGGGCTCTTCGCTTGCGAAATTGGCGAAGTTTTTCCTTAGATACGTCGTAAAGTCGATCGTTACCTGTCTTGCCTTTTCGGGATCCCGTTTGCATAGGCTATAGATACCCATCATTGAGTTACAGATAAAATGCGGGCGCATTTGAAGCACCATAATTCTTGCTTGTTGATTGGCGATCTTTTGTTGCTGACGCATATACTGTTCCACACTGTCCGAAAGAATAAGACCGTACATGATGAGGGCAAACAGCGCCATACCGATAACGACCAATACTTCGATTTCCAAAAACATATGGAGCAAAAGCGTCAATGCCATCGGTATCATATACACCAAAAGGCCGATGAAATACTTTTTGGCAAGTTGTTTGCGCCGTTTGATGACCACCGCTACGTTGGCAAGGAGGATAGCAACCAGCGGAGCCACCATTAAAGCCCACAGAGAGCCGCGGAAGAACCGGTTGTCGGGTGTAACGTAGTAGAATACCTCGGTAAACTGCGCGACGATGACGATGATGAGATACGCGCCCATAAGCGCCGATACGATTTTGAACAGCGAACTGCGTTTGACGCTTTCCCCTGCGCTATGCAAGACAAGAAGCGCAGGCATAAATATCGCCACGGACAGGAATACATCTTCAAACGCGTAAACGATCTTTGCCGCGATTGCCATTGTGGGATCGTACCAAAATAACAAAGCCAAGAGGCAAGTGACGGCGCAAAGGAGTAGCAACGAGAACAACGTGGTGAAATACCTGTTGTTCCACTTGTCAAGCGTAGGAATAATGGCGGATAACACGATACCAAGCGCCATCAAAATGATCATCGCGCCTGCGAACGAGAACCCGAGAAAGTCAAACCAGGTTACAGTCATTCGTCATTACCTCCCACAAGGAATGGATATCGCAGGTTTTTGAGTTGCTCTTTCACCCCTTCGGGGGTGAGAGGTTTCAGCATAAATCCCGACGCCCCCGTACTCCAAGCATTAAGCGAATAATCGCTGTAGGCGGTCAGATACACTATGTTGGTGCGCGGGTTGATTGCCAGTAGGTCGCGGCACAAGTCAAGCCCGCTCGTGTTGCGGAGTTCTATATCCAAAAACGCAAGGGAGACGCGATTGTTTTTGGCGTATTCTATTGTTTCTTCGGCATTGGTAAAGCCGATCACGTTGGCATTTGGAATAACCTCTTCCAATACGGGCAAACCGTCCGACAAGATCAGTTTCATATCGTCTACCAAAATGACGTTGGGAGACTCGTCGTTCACGGCGGCGGTCAAAAGAGTATTGACGTCCACGCCCAAAACCGTGGCAAGCCGAGTCGTCATCACTGTATCGGGCAAGCGCGAACCGTTCTCCCACCGCGCGACCGTGGATTGGGTGACGAACATCTTATCCGCAAGCGTCTGTTGTGAAAGTCCTTTTTCCGTCCGTATTCTTTTCAAAGTATTCGCAAAAGTCTGATTCATCAGGTTTACACACTTCCTACCGGTTCATTGCTTCGATTATACTACAAAAATGTCCTCAAAAACAGCACTCCGAAAAGATTTTTACAAAAAAATTATGACACTCTGGAATACTTCGGTTTTTTATTATATAAAAATGCTAAAATGAAACATCGGTTATGTAGCCTATGGCTACAAACACATAATTGCAAGAAAAACATAAAGAGGTATGCACAATGAAAGCTACAGCTAAAAAGACAATAGTACTCGTACTTGCCCTTGTGACCATTATAGCCTTGATGGTTGCTTGTGCCGTAATGGAAAAGGGCAAGAGTATGAATTCTACGGATTCTCCGAGCATGACCGTCACGTCGCTCAGCGATCTGTACGACGACGATACGCGAGCCAAAGAGGACATCGCGGCGATGCAAGACGCCGGGATCCTTGACGCGAACGGCAAAATGGTCGATCTCGATATCCGAGAGAACGGCGCAAGCGTCACGCTTGCCGCTCTTACTACGCGCATCGCAAACGGCGAAACGGTCGGCGATATCACCGTCAACGGCAACGCCGCCACACCCGAGCAGGTCTTGAAGATCTCTCAGGTGAACGCCGCTCTCGAAATTGCCGAGCTGCTGGATACGGAGATCGAAGTCACCGACGCGCACGTCAGCAATTTGGAAGCATTGCTGACGGGCATCCAAAACGGATCTATCGACGTGCAGAGTACGCTTAGGACCGGTGCGCTTACTTTGAGTCCGCAAAAGTCGGGCAACGTCACGCCGCTTCGGGGTACGGGGGACGAGATATCCCAATACGCTACCACGCGCTGGAACGACCTGCCGACTGAGTTGACATTGACCGAGGACGGCAAAAGTTTCATCGGCTCGTATATCAGCGGTAGCACTTACGAGCCGGAGCACGCCTTCTCCTTCGAGTCGGGGTTGGCAGAGTTTGTTGACGGCGAAACAGGCATGAGCACCAAGACAGATAACGTTGTCACGGAAAACAATCCCAGAAGGGATATGTTTGACTGGGATAAGGCAATCGTAGGCGTAGATGACGAGGACCGCTTGAACCCTGTCGTTACAGTGGTTTTGCCTGTGAAAACCGATGATGTGACACAAAGTCAGATTGCGTCTGACGCTGACAGCGACAAACTTATGGACATCACAGAGAACGGCATTGGAGTCAAAATGGAGTTGCCAGGTTACGGCGAAGTCAATTTGAGATACATTTTCAGGTATATGTATTTCACTAACAACGATTGGCATATGATTACGTCTGGTCAATACTCTGAAGGTAACGATCCTCGTTATCCTGTATATTTAGTTGAGTCAGAGGTTGATGGTAGCACGAAAGTGACGGCTGTTGCAACACGTTTTGTCGCTCCTGCCAATAAGGGTGACAACGTTCGTCGTGACGCGCTTAGTTTGTGCGTGAACCCAAGAGGTTCTATCGTAGATGATGAATATACCAACGGTGGTTATGGTAATAATGCTTGGCAATTTAAATATACTTGTGGTCATCGATTGATGCCTGAGGAGTGGAATGTATCAGATTGGAGCAAATTCTATATTGATGCAAAGGGTTATCGTTATTATGATGCTCAAAAAACTTATCGAGATGAATGTGAGAGAAGAAGTAATAGAATTCAGGAAGCGTTACACGCGTGGAATAATGGTAAGATTTCTTCCGAAGAATACAATGAAATTTATTACGCAAATTTAAATCCAGATTCACGATTAAGCATAACAACAGCGATAAGTGGCAGATGTTTGGCTTACTATATCGCACCAGCTTTTCTCTTTTCCACTGATAAATACATTGAACGCACGGAAGGCAGCTGGGAGTCGGCAGAAAAAGGATTTATCAAATTGACAAATCCTGAAAATCCTGAATTTCCGTATGTGTATCCAAAGGACACTGAAAATCCTCAGAATCAATACGATGTAGAAGTAATGTATACTGAAGATCTTTATCAGGTTTATGTAAATGGTTACACTCGTTTGGGCGAAGATGTGGACTTGCGCGCCGCATTCCGTATCAGCGACCGACAAAACTTTTCTATTCCTGCAGGCGTTTTTAATTGGGATCACTACTATTGGGGAATAAATTTGAATAAGTCCGAAGATGGTCGCTACGTCACGGTTGTTCCATACTCTACCAATACAGACGATCTTCAGGCGCAAGTTACCACGAAAAGCGGAAATATCACGTTTAATCCCGGGAATTTCAAAATCAAAGACGCGGCGCCTTACTTGTTGATTCTAAAATCATCAAGGATACGTGAGACGATGACGGAGATGGATACGGATATTTCTTTCTTGTCCAATATCACGGAAAAAAATAAGATCAGTACCGTATTCAAAACCGAGCTGTACAAGATCAGAGAGGATCAGATCGATATTACCGCCACTTCGATCCCGGAGGACGCGGTGAAAATCGAAGTGCCTGATTGGGGCGATTTCCCGAGCCCGATGTACGACCAGCGGACACAATCTTCGTATGTCGTAACGCACGTCACCGTGCCGGGTACGGCAATGGATATTGCGGGGACCTATGCGTTCATCATCAGCGTGGAGTTCAGTGAAGGAGATGGGACGCAAACGCTATCTGCTATTGCCTATCTGAAAGTAAAGCAGGTTCCGGCGACGGTCAAGCTCAGCAAACTGGGAAATGCATACGTCGACAAGGATGATCTCCCCACGATCACCTATTCTTTGCAACATGCGGTAGAAAATGCCGAGGTGAAATATACCATCCAGCAGGCAGGCAGTAGCGCGATTAGCGAAGCTGTCGGTTCTGTTGCCGGTGGCGCCATTTCCTTCCCTGCTGTCGAGTTTGAAGGTCTGAAGACCGCCTATACCGTTACCGTCTATGCCCGCAACAGTGCAGAAGACCCGTGGAGCGTGGATTCTCTTCTGTTGTCGGTGTATAATAACAATGTGCTGAAACTGCTTATACGCGACGTCGCCTTAGGAGAGTTCGGCGGTAGCACAGGCGGCGAGGAAGGAAACGGCACCGAGAAAGCCGAAGGCACTATTAATATTGATAATAATCCCAAAGTTATCGAACTTATTGATAATTCGGGCGAAGGTTCGGGGTATCAAATCAGTAGCTACGACTTTGATCAATTACGTTCCGACTTGGGACTCCAGCGCGTTGTTTCCGTCAATTACGGCGCGGGCGTTTGGGGCGCAATTTCGGATAGAATGCATTGGTCTTACGTTGAATCAAACGGCGAAACAAGCAACGATGTTACACTTAACATCAAGGGAGAGGGTCCTTACACAGAGTTGCGTTATTATGGTTTTTCCAGTTACGTTCCTACCACAGATTTCCTGATCGTGGCTACTGGCGATAAAGACGAAAACGCGCCTGTCACCATCACGGCGACTCACGCCGCGAGCGGTATGACGCAGAGTTTCAACGTGACTGTGAATACCCTACACAATAAACTATATCTCTTCCGCTTCTTGCCCAAAACGACGACCTATGTGACATATACGAACGGCGATGGTATAACACGCGAGCTTCACAGCAATGCAAACGGCGAATTGGTGGTTTATGAGCCGTCCGGTATAGTGAGCGACGTGCTGACTATGTCGGTGGTAGACGGAGAAACCTATGCCGGTACATATTTTAATAAGGATTTACTCAGCGGCGAGAAAAATGTAGTAAAACTTGAAATTTATCCGTGCAATAACCTTGTTCTTGCACCTATTTCCAGTCAGACGCTGACTATTCTGAAGCCGAACGGCAAGCCGTATTCCGGAGAAGTTACCCTTCGCGCCGGCGCATATAAGGGTGGAGAATACTGCTCTTATATCGGCGTACGCACCACAACGGACGAGGGAGATCAGATTATCCTCGGTGACGTTATTCTTACCACAGGTGACGGCAACGTTACACTTTATTATGACCCCGTTCAGCTTACGTCTGACAATGGTCTGACCCGTGGCTTGAAGTACGTCTATGAGTACCGTATCGACGGCTATAAGCCCGGTTATGTGATTGTTGATCCTATGTCAAGCGAACCTACTGAGTCGATCGTACATCTTCAAAGCATCAAAGGCGGAACCACTTCGCCGCAAATAATACGTCAGGAGTATCAGCAGTATCTGAACGGCACAAAGCCGACGTCCTACGTGCGCAACGTAATTGATAGTAATGATAATATCGGTATTTCTCCGAACTTCCCCAAGGCGGTGCTCTATACCGACATTGCGTTGCCGGGTGAGACAGTCGGAACAGACTCGAACGGCTATTCGACCTATACAGGCGCGGACGTCGTGAAGTTTGCTTTCTACACAGCAGACGGCAAATTCCTGACCGGTCAGACCGATCTTTTGGGCGACAACGTACAGGCGATGCAGATCACCAACCTGAACCAGTTGGACAGCGCGACCTACTTTGTCTTCCCCTTCTCCGCAGTTCCGATGCTTCGTAGTACTTATACGATGACCAACGCGAACATGACTGCGGACGGCATCACCGACGAGGGGGCAAATCCCACGTCCACCGCTCGCATCAAGGCAGTCCTCACACGAGGCGAAATGACGGTCGCGAGCATGAATATGCCCTTCGGCGTGTCCAACGTCACGCACTTGCCCGATCTTTCCAATAAAGACAGCGGCCCGAAAGAGATCGGCTTAGAGGTTAAAGATAATTTGAAAGAAACCGCCGACATCGGCTCGATCTTTAAAAGCATCAACGTCAACGACATGATCCGTAAAGGTTTCGTCTTCCTCGGCGGACTTTCCGGAGCCGGCGCGGACAGCCCCATCAATTTGATGATCCTGCCCACCCAAGACCCCGCGACCTTCCGCATCATCGCATTTATCGGCGCCAACCAGCGCGGCGGTGACGACGAAGACGGCGTCTCCGTCAACTTCAACGCCGACGACCTCGCCGAAGATATGAACAAGTTTATGGAGGAGATGAACAAGGACGATGACGACGATGATGACGACGGCGGCGAAGGCTCTATGTCATTCAACTTCTACGGCACCATCATTCTCGAAGCGCACGCAGGCGTTGAGGACGGCAAATGGGATATTTCTTTCCGCGGCGGCAACGTAGGCGCCAACGTCAAAGGCAAGTACGAATGGGGTCAGACCTTCTTCTGCGGACCCTATCCCGCGTTCATCTCCTTTGAAGTCGGCTTCCATGCAGACCTTGACGTGGCATTCGGCAACAAGGGCGCTGCCCGTGCAATGCTACTTGACGCGACGCTCGGCGTATCCGTCGAAGCGTTTGCGGGACTTGGTTTCGACCTTTCCATCGTTGCCATTCAGCTCGGTATTTACGGGCAGATCGGCGCGGACGTCAACTTCCTGATGCTCACGCCCAGCGACGGACCCGTCAGCACGGGCACCAAACTCACCATCTCGGGTGAGATCGGCATCAAGCTGAAGGTCAAGATTCTGTTTATCTCTTACACGCAGAAATTTGCTTCCACCGGCTTCAACTGGACCAAGAAGTGGGGTCAATACGACATGATCAAGAACTACTGGAACGATCAGGGTTACGGTCAACTATTCGGCAAAACCCGTAGCGGTAGATCCTATCAAATGCTATTGTTTGAGGACGGCAGCGCCATGGTCGCCATCGACGGCGGTCCCGAACTGGAGAACCGTGACTATCTCGAACTGGAAGACAGAGTATGGAAGAGCGGCGCAAGTAGCGGTATGAGAAAAGCCGCCGGCCCGATCACCGACTTGCAGACCAACGCCTATCCCTATTCGCACCCCGTGTTCACCGACGACGGCGAAATTTTCCTCTACGTTTCCGATAACGACAACGCAAATGCCGTGGAGAGCGTAACGAGTTACGCAGTCAAGAACGACGACGGCTATGAGAATATGGGACGTGTAGACGTTTCCGAAGATAACGTCCTTGCCGACCTCGACGTAGTCGCCAGCGGCACGAAGGACAACGCCTTTGCCGCTTGGGTCAAGCAGGTCGAGAATCCGAAGAAGGAAAAGAGCGACGCAGTCACCAACGACGATCTCGGCATGATGTTCAACGCCACCGAGATCTACGTCGGCGCCTACGACGGTACCGCTTGGACGACGACGCGCCTTACCGATAACACCGTCGCCGATATGTCGCCCGCCGTGGCAAGCTACGGCAACAAGGCTATCGTGGCATGGCGTAGCATGAACGCCTCGTCTGTACCCGCAGAACCCAAATCTTTCGACGGCAAAATCTATAATGGAGGTTCCCATACTTTCAGTAACGAGGGTGATTCTTATAATCTCTCTACATTTGATTTAAGCGAATTCACCAATCCTAAGTTAAGTTTCAAGGTTAAATGCGACTATAATGATGAGTGGGGTCAAGCACATGTAGGTCACTTGCATGTTCAATATAGTGAGGACGGAACTAATTGGATTAACATTCAAGGTGCTGAAGATTTGTGTTTCACTGACTGGGGCGCATGGCATGATGTAAGTGCTGCACTTCCAGCAAAGAATATTCAGATTCGCTTCAATACTAGTAAATTCTGGATGGATAATGAATACCTTCCTATATATATTGACAACTTGAGCATAACTGCTGATCCATTTACTGAAGAACCGAAGGATATTACCGCCATGTTCAACGTGGAGAACAATATCAACTACAGTATCTACAACGGTTCCGCTTGGACGACCGCCAAGATCGCTTACAACGGCGCTGCCGGTACGGTCAACGCCATCGACTCCGCTATGCTTACCGACGGTACGGCGATCATTACCTACACCGTCCGCACCGGCGAAGACGTCACCACCACCGAGACCTTCTACACCGTGATCGGCGCGAACGGCAATATCATTACCACCGGACGTCTGACCAACGACGACTACACCGACACCAACGCGCAGGCGACTGCGGTCAACGAGGGCGAGGGATACTTCGTCATCGGTTGGTACTCCGAGCATGACGCGGACGTGGCTCACGACATCCGTTTGGCGCGTATCAATGCCAACGGTAGCTACGACGTTGACTTCCCCGAGAGCCTCGGCATCACGTCGGCGGTCACCTCCGATTTCCGCTTCTCGGCACCCGTCCACAACGCCGATTTGACCAACGTCTCCATCGTTTGGTCGCAGCGCATGGACAGCGACGAGGCAGACGATGCGGGCAAGTACGAAGTTAATGCGGTTCGCTTCTACCGTACGGATAGTTTCAACGGCTTTACCGCACCTACCAATATTTGCACGACTAATAAGAACTACACTATTGATAACTTCGACGTATATACCGACGCAGACGGCGCCATTCACGCCATCATTCTCGGCACCGACTACGACTCCATCAAAGGTATCGAGGTCTACGACTCCATCGACCTTGACGCGGCGGCAGGTAACACCGTCAGCAATAACTCCGACGCGCCGAGCAACCTTGATATTCTCGACGGCGAGGCGATCTCTTCTTTGAAACTGGCGAAGGGCACCTTCCCCGAGATCGCGGCGGACGTTAAGGCGGATATCAATATCAAAGAAGTGATCCCCGGTTTCACTATGCCGGTACAGTTCATCGTGACCAACAAGGGCACCGATACGATCACCAAGGTCACCGCGACGGTCGGCGCCGAGAGCAAAGAATTTACGGTAAATCTTTTGCCGAATGAGTCCGCAACGCTCATAATGACGTACAACGTCCCCGAGGGCGCGGTAAGCGACGTCGATTACTCCGTTACGAGCGACTACGTGGAACTCGGTAGCGGTACGCTTATTCTCAACCGTCCCGACGTGGGTATCTCCGGTATGAAGATCATTCGTGAAGAGAACGGCGAGCGCGATATTCAGGTCACGCTGTCGAATAGCGCCGAGATTCCTCTCGCGGGTAGCGGCAAGACCGTCAAACTTTCGCTTTATAAAGACCCGTTCTTCGAGAGCATGATCGGCACCGAGTTCGCTATCTCCGGCGACGCTCTTGCGGATGTCGACGCGGGCACCTACACCACTGTACGGACGATCGACGTTACCGATCTGTTTACAGGCACCGAGATTCCCGCAGCGGGTCTTACGGTTTATGCCCGTGCGTGGGTCGAAGATACCAAGGAGCCCAACGTTTACAACAACGACGGTTTCGTGACGTTCAGCGGACTCCTCGCAAGAAACAACGGCAAGAAGTTGACCGTAGACACTTTGCTTGAAGTGGGCGACGGCAGTTATACCGTCTATGCGGACATCCGCAACAATTCCTTGCAGGCAGTCAACGCCGGAGTTCCTGCGGTAGTTCTTTTGGACAGCGATGGCAAGATCATAGCCAGCAAGATCATTCAAGATACCGAACTGGTGATGACTAAAGAGTCGCGCCTCAATCTGACCGTGTCCTTTACGGCTGACGAGATCGAAGGAACGCCGGTAGAAGCAAGCGTACGCTTCCTTTACAGAGTTTCCTTTGACGTAAACGGCGGAAGCGGAAACATTGCCGACGCAATTACCGACCTTTATGGTCATATTGTTATTCCCGATAGCATGCCCACTGTTCCCGTCGACAACCCGCCTGTGTACTTCAGAGGTTGGTATACAGCTCCAGTAGGTGGAGAACTTGTTACAGAAGAAACTTTCTTCGGTGATTATACAACAATTTATGCTCATTATACTCCTCATACACACGTATTTGAGTATGTTGTATCAGATAGCGGAGATACCGTCACTGCGACATGTGTCAGCACCGTAAATGATGTTTGTTCGCTTGAAGATAATAATCGTATAGCAACATTGACTATTAGTGTTCCTGAAAGAACTGCAACTGGCTATGGTATGCCAGATGCAATAATCACTGGAACGAAAGAAGCATTTGGAACCCTTAAGGTTAATTACTATTTGGCAAACGAAGCTGGCACAGCTAAAGTCGGCGATGCACTTGCCAAAGTGCCTCTAATGGCAGGCAAGTATTGGGCTGAACTCACCGTCGGTGAAGGAGAAAACACTGCTACGATTCACGTAGTGTATGAAATTCCTGTAATTGAAGGCTTGTCTTTCACTGAAGTAACAATTCCTAACTTTGTCCGTGTGACAGATCCTTCAGTGATGATGTCTGATATTGGAACAGTTGATAGCGCTTCTGCACTTGCATGGTACTATAACAACGAGGATAGATTGGACAGATGGACTGAAAAATATATTGTTAGTGGAAAGAGATTTATTTCTCGTCCAGAAGGAATTCCTGAAGATGTCGAATGGCCTTATCAAGATGACGTTGAATATGCCATCTGCTATCACATTAACGCCTATGACTGTAATTCAGAAGTCATCCCTGTCGCTGATATAATCAATCATATTGTATACGGCGACGCTGAGGTTTATATCCAGGGTGGTGGCAGTACTGAGGTTCCGTCAGAAGCGAAGTTCAATACTATCAGCTCTCGTGAAGAATTGAACAGTTTTAACCAATGCGATACACTTGATGCACTACTATGGATTATTGCCAACCGCAATGAGTATTCGAAGGGTATTATCATGCTGTCGATGAGAAATGAATACGAATGTACTTTCATCAATTTCATAAATGGTAACGCAATGATAATGAACAGCGACTTGTATTATGTTTTCGATATGCATGAATGGGAAGAAATGCCGATTTTCGTTTTGGCTTCCATAGGCTCAGATGTAATCAATCCTAATTTGATCTACACAGTATCTTATGACTTAAATGGCGGAAACGGCTACATCTCTGGCAGTAGCAGATACTACGTTAAGAGCAAAATCGAGATTTCTACTGGCGACGGAATTAGTAAGCCAAATCTCGTCTTTAACGGCTGGAATACAAAGGCAGATGGCACTGGTGATGCCTACAAGGCTGGAGATATCTTTGAAGTTATGGGTAAAACAACCTTCTACGCACAATGGAAACATATCCATAATTGGAGTATAAGTTACAACGAAGATACTCATACTTATACCGCAACTTGTAGCACCCCAGATTGTCCAAATAACAATTTGACATTACAACCTAATGCGGTTGATAAAATGTATGATGGCGAGAATGCCAAACCTTACGTCTGCTCTGCGCAATGGACCGAGGAAAACGGCTTGCCTATCCCCGTGGTCACCTACTACGTCGGTGGCGAAGTGGTCTCCGAGGCGAAGAACGTCGGCACCTATACCGCGCTCGTTTCGCTTAATGGTCATGAGGACAGCGTAAGCGAATTCAGCATTTCTGCAAGACCTATCATCGTCATCGCCGACGACGTGGAAAAACACGAGAATCAGGTTGATCCCGAATTGACCGTTTCTTATAAGCCTATTGGCGAAGATCTGCTCTTTGACAACGACGCCAACTATCCGTGGCAGCTTGTCACCGAAGGCGACAGAGTTTACGCCAAGTCCGGCAACGCAGGAAGCGGCAACTCTAGATCCACTTTGACGCTCACCGTCACGTTGACGGAAGCGGCAACCCTTTCCTTCGATTACAAGTACGGAACCGAGGGTGGGTGCGACTACGTCTATTTCGCTGTAGACGGCAATAGAATGTTTGATGCATCTGACGTTGGAGCGTGGACGACATACTCCTGTGACCTCTCCGCAGGCACTCACACCCTTACTTGGTACTACGAGAAGGATGGCAGTGTTGACTATAACGGCGACTTTTATGCGGTGGACAATGTCGTCATCAAAACAAGCGGCGAGGCGACGCAGCCGAATACCGACCATGATCCCAACCTCGAGAGTATTCCGTTCTCTCGCGGCGGCATCGTCGAAGGCGATACCCTTAATTATACCATCTCTCGTGTGGAAGGCGAAGTAGAGGGTAGCTACACCATCACAGTAGTCATGGGTGACAATCCCAACTACGATGTGCAAGAAGTCCGCACCGGTACGTTTACCATCCTCGAATCTCTCGGCGATCCGCAGACTATCGTGGCTGACGACGTGACCGCTACCTACGGCGATACCGGCTTGAAGATCAACGCCGAAGTTACCGTTGGCGAGGGTACTTTGAGTTACGCGGTCAAGAGTGGCGACGCGGTCACCGTTGACGCCGAGGGCAACCTCACCATCGTCAAGGCAGGCACCGCAGTTATCACCGTGACGGCTTCTCAGACCGACACTTACGCGCCGGCGACCATAAACGTGACTGTGACGATCGAGAAAGCAACGCCTTCGTGCACCGTACCCACGGATTTGACAGCGACTTACGGACAAACGCTTGCGGACGTAACGCTTACGGGCGGTTTTGCTTGGACGAATAATACGCTCTCCGTCGGAGACGTAGGAAGTCGCACGTTCAAAGTGACGTTCACACCTACCGATACGACAAATTATAAAGTCGTAGAGGATATTGACGTGACCGTAATCGTCGGACCCAAGACGATCACCATCACGAGTGCGACCCTCGTTGCCCGCGACTATGCGGATGGAAACTTGGCTGTTTCGGTCAGCGCGGTGACTTTCGACGGGGCCATCCTTGCGATAGATACCGATTATACGGCGACGGCGCAAATGAGCGACGACACGGCAGGCAACAAGACCGCGACCGTGACCGTCGTACTGCAAAACAATAACTATGTGCTTTCGCAAAACACCTATGCAGGAGCGACCGTGACGATCAACAAAGTCGATTATACCGGAAACAAATCCGCAAATGCGACGTTGATAGGTATGATGGGTAAAACAGCCGTCGTCACACTTCCCGCTTTGCCCGACGGCGCAAGCTACGGCGCAGTAACAAGCGACAACGACGAGTTCTTCACCATAGGTGAAATCACCGATGGCAAAGTGACCGTAACTTCCGCAAAAGACTATCAAGAGGCGGAGTTGACGGCGAAGACCTTTACCGTTGCCGTCAGCGGCGCGACCAACTATAACGACTATATCGTTACCGTGACCATCACGCCCACGTTCAAGGAAGAACAGACAATTTCCACCGAAGCGACCATCACGGCTACCTACGGAGATACCGGTTTGTCTATTGCGGCAACCACAACGGGCGACGGTGCAATTTCTTATGCGGTAACAAGCGGCGACGCGGTAACGATCAACGCTCAAACAGGCGAGATCACGATCGTCAAGGCAGGCACGGCAACGATCACCATCACGGCGGCGGAAACCGAAGATTACGCAGAAGCGACTTTTGACGTAACCGTGACCATCAATAAAGCTACGCCCGCATACACCGCTCCTACGGGACTTTCCGCAATCTATGGCGATACGCTTAACGACGTTGCGTTGACGTCGGGTTGGACTTGGAATGCGCCTACGACCAACGTTGGCGTCGTCGGTTCTCGTGCGTTTGCGGCAACCTTTACGCCGAATGACACCGACAACTACGATACGGTTGAACTGGAATTGATCGTAACCGTCGAGAAGGCTACGCCCGAGTACACCGTTCCTACCGGACTGACTGCGACCTATGGCGATACGCTTAATGGCGTTGCGTTGACGGCGGGTTGGACTTGGAACGCACCCGCATCGAGCGTTGGCGTGGTCGGCAACAATCAATTTGCGGCGACCTTTACGCCGAACGATACCGATAATTATAGTACGGTCCAAGAGAACGTCACCGTCACTGTCAATGCAAAAGCGGTCACGCTGAACTTGTACGTTGACGGAGCGATCGTTACCGAAGCGGCGTCGATCGTCTATGACGGACAAGAACACACGTTCGTAGTTAAGGCTATCGGCGTAAACGACGAAGTTATCACGATCGATGCAGAGACCCAAACCAACGTGTTCTCTTCGACCGAGTTTATCGTTGACGCACAAAACCTCACCGCAGACGGTTCCGAATACGAAAACTACGTTTTGGAGAACGACTATAATGTTCCCGACTATGCTATCGTGGCAAAGGCGATCACGATCACGGCAGACGACAAATCTTCCGTATATAATGACGCTATTGTCGGTCTGACTGCGCAAGTCACCGATGAAAACGGCGTCTATGCGTTGCCCGATGAAGATAGCGAAGTATTCGTTTTGACTAAGGAACAAGGCGTCAATGCGGGCGAGTACGTTATCACGGTAAACGTTGTCGGCAACGGTAATTACGTCGTGACGCCCGTAAACGGCAAATATACGATCAACAAAAAAGCCGTTACCGTTGCGCCGGACGACAAGACCATCACCTATGGCGATAACAACGTGACTTTGACATACGCCACTACGGGACTTGTCGGAGAAGAGACCTTGACGGGCGTCACTCTGATGAGAGAAGAAGGCAATAATGCCGGAACTTACGTCATCACGGCAACTCACGACGACACGTTGGACGGCAACTATATCGTTACGATCACCGGAACGGCGACCTATACGATCAACCAAAAAGCCGTTACCGTTACGCCGGACGATAAGACCATCACCTACGGTGATGACGACGTGGCTTTGACGTATGCTGTTACGGGACTTGTCGGAGAAGAAACCTTGACGGGCGTCACTCTGACGAGAGCGGAAGGTGCCAACGCCGGCGCTTACACGATCACGGCAACCCACGACGATACGTTGGATATGAACTATGCCGTTACCATCGCAGGTACGGGCGTTTATACCATCCAAAAGAAAGCCAATACGATCAATACGGATGGTATCGTCAAAGAGTATACCTATAGCGGAAGCAACGTTACGGTTGACGGAGCTACGGCACTCGGCGACGGCGTTATTTCCTATGAGAATAACGTCGTAAAAGAAGCGGGAAGTTATACCGTTATCGTGAAAGTCGCCGAAGGTACCAACTATCTCGCCGCCGAAACGACCGTCGTTGTCGCCGTAAAAGAAACGACACCCGTTAAGAACGACGAAAGCGGCACGAATACGCACGGTAAGGTCATTCCCGTTGAAAACGCCCAAGAAGGCACGAGCATGACGGAGATATTCAAGAATGCCCAAGCGGACGAGAGCGAAAGCAAAGAGATCAGTGCGACGATCGACACGGCTAATATCGTCTTTAACGAAGCGGCTATCGAAGAAATTTCCACTGCCGGTGAAGTTGAATTGAAGTTCAACGTCGTTTACGTCGAAGATCCCGAAGATATCGAGACAGCCGCTCTCCAAGACGCCGAGGTTATTATCAAAGTATCGTTGAGCGAGGGTATAACGTTTGCAAGCGGCAAAGCGACCATCACCATTGACCTGAAGAAAGAAGTTCCGGACAAGAAGATCGTTAAGGTGTATTACGTGGATGCAGATGGCAATCGCACCGATATGAACGCTACCTATGCCGATGGCAAAGTGACGTTTGAAACCAATCACTTCTCCGACTACATAGTTGTATTCGAGAAGAAGGGTCTTTCGGGCGGTGCTATCGCAGGTATCGTTATCGCCTGTGTGGTCGTTTTGGCTGGCGTAGTGTTACTTGTTTTGTGGCTCCGTAAAAAGAAAGACAACGGCAAAAACGACGATGGCGAATCTTTAATACATCAAGACGAAGCGGTTGCCGATGATAATGCCATAGCGGAAAACGATACTATTCCCGTGGAAACCGAAAATGCTCCCGCAAGTGAGCAACAGGCTACTGAAACCATTGCAACCGAGGATGATGCGGAAGACGGCGGCGTGGTCGTGGACGCAAAAGGCAACTATTTCAACATTCGCTACAACAAGTCTTTCACCGCAAAACTTATTCAATCGAGCGATGAAACAAAGGCGTATTACGGCGAACTCAAAAACGAAGTGCTATCCTACGGCAAAGCTAAATCGCGCGTCAGTTGGGCATACGATTCGGTGAATGTAGGCAGAGTGCCCATCGTCAAGTTCGGCATCCGCGGCAAGACGTTGTGCGTTTACTTCGCGCTCGACGCCGACGACTATGCGGATAGCAAGTATAAGGTAGAGAAAGTGGAATCGGCCAAATACGAGGCTGTGCCTTGTATGTATCGTATCAAGAACGACCGTCGTTTGGGCTATGCAAAAGACCTCATCGCCGCAGTATGCGCGAAACTTAGTCTTACCAAAGGCGACGTTCCCACCGAGGACTACCGCTTGCCCTATGAGACCACCGAGGTATTGGTTGCCAAAGGACTTATCAAAGAATTGGCCGTAGCGGCAACGTCGACGCAAATCGAGCGCGCAAAAGCGGAAGGGACTATCCGCGTGGTTGATCACGTTTCGGCAGAGGAAGTCAACGATTTGATCAGCAACGAAGTGGCGGCAAACGCTATCGTGACGGAAAGAAGAACCGAAAGAACGGGCAAACGCGGCACCATCAACGTTGACGTATTATCCGCCAACTTCGAGTCGGGCGAAACTGTCACCATCGAGCGATTGAAAGAGAAGAAACTCATTCCTGCTTCGGTTGGTCAAGTGAAGTTGCTTGCTCGCGGCAAACTGGATAAGGTCCTGCACGTCGAATTGCAAGACTACTCCATCGAAGCCGTTAAGATGGTCATCGCCACCGGCGGAACAGTCAAGAGAGTGTAAACCAACCATTTTATCAACCGACAAAAGAGTCGCCTTCGGGCGGCTCTTTTGGGAAAAGGAGAAAATATGTCTCATACCACATCGCAAAAAATCAAACTACTCGTATTATACGATATATTGTGTCGTTTGACGGACGAAGAACACGCCCTAAATACCGATGAACTGATAAACCTTTTAGGTGAAAAAGGGATACAGGTCGATCCTCGCGTATTGAAAAGCGATATTGATATGCTGAACGATTACGGATATGAGGTTTTATCATATAAAAAGAAGTATTATTACTTTTACGTTGCTTCACGGCAGTTTGAAAGTGCCGAAATAGCGATGCTTGCAGACGTTGTTTCCGCGTCGAAGCTGAACGCCAACAGGAAGAAGACGCTTATCGGCAAATTGGCAGGAACGCTCGGCAACAATAAAGCGAACGTGATGATGAAAAACGTCCTATCCTTTGAAAAGCCGAAGCGGACAAACGCACATATTATATATAGTATAGATAGGATAGATACCGCCATTAACGAAAAGAAGAAGGTTTCTTTCTTGTACTTTTCGCTTGATTATACAGGCAATAAGGTCTATCGAAAGGACGGAAAACGCTATCTTGTCAATCCGCTCGTTATGATATGGAATCAAGACAATTACTACTTGTTGTGTTACGACGATAAACATCCAGATTTAGTGACGTATCGTATCGACCGTATGAGCGACGTAAAGGTAGAACAAGAAGATAGAACCGAAAGAGATGAGTTTGCTACTTTCAATACGGAACAATACAGAACGCAAGTGTTTTCAATGTTCGGTGGGGAATTGCAAAGAGTGGAACTGCAATTTACGGAAAGTATGATAAACGACGTTTTCGATAAGTTCGGCGAAGATATACGAATACGGAAAACCGGAGATGAGTATTATCGTGCGACCATTCCGATACAGGTCAGCAAGGTGTTTTTCACTTGGGTAGCCGGTTCGCAAGGGAAAGTCAAGATTGCTTCGCCGCAGAAAGTCAAAGACGAGTTCAAAGCCTTTATAGACAAGATAAAAGAAGAATATTAAACTGATTGCTCTCATCTGAAAATGAGGGCAATTTTTTATGCAAAAAGATGGCTCAATAGCATTTTAAGAACGGTGAAAATTTGCAAGCGAGGAACGTCGATGGTATAATTAGCTCGCAATCTAAAAAGAACGCACAGTTCTTTATAGAAACGAGGATACACTAATGAGAACGCTGAACAAAAGCACGCTTGAAAAAACCAAAGAATACATCGTTGCCTATCAAAAGGAAAACGGTATATCGCCGAGCTATCGGAACATAATGCACGAACTCCGGTTCAGTTCGCTCAGCATGGTGCAGAAATACGTCTTGGCATTGGAGAAAGACGGGAAGATCGAAAGGACGATCATCGGCAATATCCAAACGCCTGTAAAATTGAAAAAGCAAGGAGTAACGATGGCTCCGCTTGTGGGCGATATAGCGTGTGGAGATCCTACCGAAGAAGAAGCGAATATACAAGAGAGTATCGAACTACCGAATGCCATTTTCGGCGGCGGAGATTTGTTTATGCTTCACGCCAAAGGCGAAAGTATGATCGGTGCAGGAATAGAAGAAGGCGATTTGCTTGTTATTCGCAAGCAGAACACAGCGGACGACGGAGAAATAGTTGTTGCATTGACGGACGGCAGGAATACGCTCAAAAGATTATATCATAAGGGTGGAAAGATAATTCTTCATCCTGAAAATCCCAAACTTAGCGATATAATCGTCAAGGATTGTGCCATTCAAGGCGTTCTCGTGAGCTGTATTAAAATGTATGGGTGATTATATAAGGCGTTTTGCCCCAAACGCCAAAATATAAAACAAGTCTGCGGTCTTTGCCGTACTCGGTAGTTGGATTCTCTCAACCACTACATTAGTTGGCAAAATACAAGGATTGGCAGAACCGAGGGAAAGGAGGTGTTGTAAGTGAAATTGTATGCCATTTGTCCCATGTGTGGAAAAAAGCTATGCAAAGCGGAAGAAGGCTCAACGGTTGACATTCAATGTCCGGAGTGCAAAGAACAAGTGGAAATTGTTGTCACCAAAGAAACTGTAAGTACAAAAAGGAATGCTCAGTCAGATCCTAAACCTGCGGTAGTGTAACTGCCGCCAATCACAACTTAAAATGGCTTTATCGGAAAAGAGTTGATAAACAGAATACCACTGCCCGACCGCCGATAAAGTAACGTTTGTTAAGAGTTAGTTTGTAACGGAAAAAGAAAACCGAAACGGCCTGACAAACAGATAAAATCCTTATCTTAGGGATAGTCTGCTTGTTAGGTCGTTTTTTATAGGCAGATGCCCGACTGTGTGGATTTTATCTACGCAGTCGGGCTTTTTCATTAGGGGCGGAATTCGTCCGATTGCGATTTTCAAATCAAAAAAATCAAAAATCGGAGGAATTCAACAATGGAATGGAACAATGGAAAAGAAAGAAAAAAGTTTGAAAAGCAACAAGCAAGATTGAGAGAAGAGTATCGCAAAGCCGGAATGACGGAAGAGCAAATCAAGGCGATGTACGAGTACGACCTGTCGGTGTTCAGAAAGAACCGAATCGAAGCGATACATACGCAAAGGTTGGACTTGGACGCATTTGATGATGATTCGGCCACGGACGAAGGTCAAAACCCGTTGCTATTGAAGTTCGCAGACAAACTGACGGTCGAACTGTCAATCTCAAATACTTCGCGTTATGCGTGGGTAGAAGATGTCGAGAATGAGAAACTTGCTAAGGCTCTAAAACAAATTAGAAAAAGCGATTTGGAATTGTTGACGTTGTGGTTAGTGGATAGATACTCCATAACGGAAATAGCCCAATTGATAGGGGTTGATAAGTCAAACATTTCTCGGCGAATTACAAAGCTAAAAACTTTTTTCAAAAAAAATTTGTAAAAAACGCAACAAAATGCCGTTTTCGCTGGCTACCACTTGAGGGGACATAATTTTGACCGCTCAAAGGAGAAGCTAAGAATGAAACTGAAAATCGAAGAATTTGAGGAACTTGCGAAACGAAAAGAGCTTCATAGCGGCTATATGCTGTGGCGTAAGATCGGCGGCGGGAGAAGTGCCTACGCCCTTGTCGAAAAAGGCATCGGCGTAGGATACGAGGTTATCAAAAACCTGTATAACCTTGTCGGCGAGGAAGAGGTGGTAAAGGTAGTGGACTTTGAGGAGGAGACGCTCAATGGATTCAAAGCAAAGTACATTGAACTGGGCAACCGACTCTACTAAACCCATCTTTCCCGCCGATGGGTATCCGTTAAAAAAGTATCCCCTAAAAAGGTGGATATACGATAATCACTTTTCACAGCCGTTTGTGGCAAGGATGCTTGAACTCTCTCCCGACGAATTCAAGCGAAGATTGCGAGAACGAGAGAAGTTCAACCGAAACGAAATATGGGAACTCATCAAATTGATGGGTGCGGAAGAAGCGTTTGACGTGATCTACTTCCCGACCAAAGGAATACGAAGACGTGTTTGGTGGGAAGTGTTCGGGAAATACGAAAATAAGGAGGAATTGAATGAGTGAAACAAAGTTGAGCGATAGAAATGCGGCGATACAAGCGATGCTCGCCGATGGCGAAAACTTAATGAACTTCTATCGGTTTGCTGCGCAGAATCCGCACTTACCGCTCCGTGTTGCTTGTCAGATTGTAATCGCCCGACCGAACGCCCAAGTATGCTATGCCTTTGAAGAGTGGAACGCTATGGGCAGACGTATCAATAAGGGAAGCGCAGGTATTCCTTTCATTGATATGGACGGTCAAAGACGTTTTTTGTTCGACAGCAACGATACGCACGGGAACGGCAGATACAGACGGTTAGTTTACCCGATGAAGCGTCTTATCAAAGGTTTTGACGCTCTGAACGGAACGACATACGACCAAGATTTGCGAGGGGATTACCGTAAGGTAAAAGTCGGAGTAGCAACCTATCTGAACGAGAACGATTACTTCACCGACGACGAGGAACGGAACAAGCATTTGATCGAGGGTATTTCGTATTACTTGTACTGCAAGACGGGATTCCCGAAAGCAAACGGCGTAACAATGAGCGGACTGCCGTATGGACTGCAAGAGAACGCAGATTTCTTCCTTTATGTAAAAGAGGTCGCAGAGCAACTACAACGAGAGGTTGAACAAGCCTATGTTGATGACTTGAACAAAGTCGAAGTGGTAAACGACATCGAGGAAGATGCTATCTCTGACGAGCCTATTGTCAAACCGACAAGGAATATCGTTGAAGTACATAGTGCCGCCCGAAGCAATTACAAAGGATACGTCGTTCTGTGCAAGCACCTTGACACGTCCCGTCCCGATTCGCCCGAAGAGATCTATCTCGGCAAAAGCGAGAACCATGACAACGCCGGGAACTACGACAATACGGATAACTCTCTTGTATTGGTATCGAAGAACGGCAAGATGTTCAGCTTCTTGCGTGATACAGGTTGGACGCTTTCCCAACAGGAAATGCTCGACCGAAAACTTTTCACGGAAGAAGACTACAAAGAGTTCAACGACCTGCAAAACGGACTACTCAAAGACTTTGAGAAGACTGGCGAGATACATTTTAAGGACGAGCCGTTTCGGTATCCGGATTGGAACAGACAAGAAGCCAAACCGCAACATCCTATGAATCCCATATACATAAGGTATATGGAACTTCAAAGCCAATACCCGAACGCCGTCGTGGTGTATCGTCTTGGCGATTTCTATGAGGTGTTTGGCGAAAACGCCGTCACGGTAGGCAACGAACTTGAACTGACGATCACAAGTAGAGAGTTCGGGTTAGAGCAAAGAGTGCCGATGATAGGATACCCCTATCATGTATCTGACAAGTACACCGAAAAGATACTTGAAAAGCACAGCGTGGTCGTCGTTGAGCCGGACGAAGAGCCGAAGTACATAATGTCGCACGAGGAAGCATTGAGAGAGAAACCCGATCCCTTTGCAAACTTGATACCGATTGACGATGAAGAGTTGCCGTTCGATACCGACGAACAGGAAGAAGACGAACGGGACGAATATCTTGACGACGTGGAAGAGGACGAAGAAGAAACCGAACAGGTAGAAACCATCGTTCAACCACGAAAGAAAGAGAAGTCTATTCGGGAGCGGAAAAGAAAACCCGAAGCGCAGTTGTCGTTCTTTGACTTTATGGACGGTAACGAGCCGCAACCCGATCCGAGAGAAGAACTCATCAAGAAGGTATTAAAACGTGGCAGTCAAACGGCAGACGGGAAGTTCCGTATCGTTGAAGAGTATCAAAAAGATCCGTCCACCAAAGGCTTTGCAATCTTTCTCAAAGACGAATACGGCACAGGTGGTTACGGTGGTGTTGACGGCGTTGACGAATGGCACGATTCCAAAGGTATCAGAGCCAAGTTCGAGGACAAGGAACATCCCGAAAACAACACCGATTTCAACCTGAAATGGGAAGAGGTAGCGGTACGAATTGCAGACCTGATTGACGATGGCGTATATTTTACGCCCGAACAAAAAGAAGAGTATGCCAAGTACCAATCGGAACGAAACGGAAGCGATGAAAGCCGAATCAAGGCGATAGCCGCACACACCTTTGACCATCTATGGGACAGGCAAGAAGATCGCTATTTCAGGATACACGGAACGGACTATCACTCCGATTTCAAGTTCTTGAACGATCACGCTCTTGAAATACTCGAAGAGATCAAGAGAAATCCGCTTGTCGAAGACGCTTATATCAAGACACAGCAATACAGCGGCGCCGACTTCTACGTCTATGGTCAAAAGTTGAAGAGCCGTAGAGAATTGCAATGGGAAAAAGAGTGGCAGCAGTTGGTAGATGAAAGGAAAGCCTTGAAAGAGAAAGGCAAGTACGGAACGGACGAGGAAAGAGCGAAAGCCCTTGCCGCCTATATGATAAAGGAGGGGACGGCAGAAACCACGGAAGGGAATTGGGTTTTCTACTATGACGAGTTCGAGGACAACGCCGATTTCGTTAAGGAACACGCAGACGAGATCGAAGAAGAACTCTACAAGAACGAAGCCGTTGCCGACGTTGTGGTAAACGACGAAAGTATCGACATCGACTACTACCTTGCTTATTGCGACCAAATCGAGCTTGAGGAAGAGGAGCAAACGACCGATGACACCGAAATGCCTGTCGTAGAAAACACCGACTTGAATGAGATCGGGTTTGACCAAAGCGAACTTGGCGGCGCAAAAGCAAGATTTTAGGCAAACGTCGAAGCAATCAAACTGCTTGACAAACTCTATAAAGAGGACAGACTGCCGACAGCAAGCGAGAAACTTGTGTTGGCAAAGTACGTCGGTTGGGGAGGCTTGGCAAAAGCCTTTGACGAACACGACGATAATTGGAAGAAAGAATATGCCGAACTGAAAAGCGTTCTTTCGACAGAAGAATACGACAAAGCAAGAGCAAGCGTTCTGAACGCCCACTACACCTCGAAAGAAGTCATACAAGGTATCTACAAAGCCTTGTCCGAAATGGGTGTAAAAGGCAACAACCGCATCTTGGAGCCGGCAATGGGAACGGGCAACTTCTTCGGCTTTATGCCGAAAGAAATAGCGGACGGCGCACGTCTTTACGGCGTGGAACTTGACAGCATCACGGGTAAACTCGCACAGAAACTTTATCCCAATGCGAACATTCAGGTGAAAGGCTTTGAACAAACGTCTTTCTCGAATAACCGTTTTGACCTCGTTGTCGGGAACGTGCCGTTTGGTGCTTATACCGTCTATGACAGCGACTACGCTCGGCAGAACTTCTACATCCACGACTACTTCTTGGCAAAGTCGATTGACAAGCTCAAGCCTAACGGAATTATGGCGGTCATCACTTCGTCGGGAACGATGGATAAACAAAACCCTGCGGTGAGGAAATACCTTGCCGAGAGAGCGGAACTACTCGGTGCGATCAGATTGCCAATACGACCTTTCAGCAAACAGCCGGAACACAGGTCGTGGCAGACATCTTGTTTTTTCGCAAGAGGGAACAGCAAGCCTACGTTACTCCTGATAATACCGAATGGCTAACGACGGGAAAAACGGCAGACGGGTACGAAATAAATAACTATTTCGTGAGTCATCCCGAAATGGTACTCGGCACGTTCAGCCTTGAACACGGTATGTACGGAGCGTTGGACGTGACGGTCAAACCCGACGGAAGAACGATCACCGAAGCGTTAGATCAGGCGATAGAACACTTGCCGAAAGACGTGTATATCAACCCTGCCTACTCGGACGAACAGAACGAAGAAATAGCGGTTGACTACAACGTAAAACCACTTTGCTATAAAGCGGAAAACGGCAGATTGTTCCTTCGTGTGGGCGATGAGATGGTGGAACAGGAAATCCCCAAATCACCGAAAGACGCCTACGAACGTATCAGCACAATGATCGCCCTGCGGAACGAAATCCGCTATGTGTTGGACATTCAGAACGAGGGGTGTTCAGATGAAAAACTGCAACACGAGCAGAGAACGCTAAACGCTAATTACGACGCCTTTGTAAAGAAGTACGGATACCTAAACAGCCAAACTAATACAAGACTGTTCCGTGACGACGCAGACAGCGCACTACTGTTTGCCTGCGAGGACGTATCGGAAGACAAGGCGAAGATAACCAAAGCGGACATCTTCTCGAAACGCACGATCAGACCGTATGTGGTAGTGACCAACACGGACGACTGTTTTGAAGCCCTGCAAATCAGCAGAAACGAGAGGGGGTGCGTTGACATCTCTTACATCGAAGAACTGACAGGCAAAGACTACGACACCGCACTCAAAGAGTTGGACACGGCGGTATTCCGTAATCCATCCGCAACCAATCCCGAAGATAAATATTCGGGGTTTGAAACGGCAGAGGAATATCTATCGGGTAACGTCGTGCAAAAATTGCACACGGCACAACGCTATGCTTCCGACAATAAAGAGTTCGAGCGTAACGTCAAGGCACTTGAAGCTGTACAGCCGGAGCCGATACCTGCGTCCGAGATAGGAGTACGCATCGGCGCAAGTTGGATAGACAAGGACTATTACCGTCAGTTCTTATACGAACTGTTGGATTTGCCCTACTACTATCAGGACGCCGTCGAGATCTACTACAACTCTTTCGATTCGAGTTGGCGTGTGGACAAGAAAGGCTATCTCAATTACTACGCAATGGAGAACGCCAATCAGGTGTACGGCACGTCGAGAGCCAACGCTTATCGACTGTTCGAGGACTGTCTGAACTTGCGAGCAACGACGATCTACGACACGGTGGAGAACAGTGACGGCACGAAGAAAAGGGTGCTTAACCAAGCCGAAACCATAGCGGCAAGGGAGAAGCAGAACAAAATCAAAGACGCTTTTGTGGAATGGATTTTCAACGATCCTGACAGGCGGGAACACTTGGAACGGGAATACAACGCAACCTTTAATCAGGTGCGCTTGCCGACATACGACGGCTCGTATCTCCGTTTCCCCGGAATGAATCCCGCAATCGAATTGAAGCCTCACCAAAAGAACGCTATCCATAGGATAGTCAGCACGGGCGACAATACGTTATTGCACCACGTTGTAGGTAGCGGCAAGACGTTTACGATGATGGCGACGGCGATGAAACTGCGACAATACGGGTTGGCAAAAAAGATTATGATCGCCGTACCCAACCATCTCGTTGAGCAATGGGTGGCAGAGGGTAGAAAGTTGTATCCGAACGCCAAAATCCTTGTCGCCACCAAAGACGATCTATCGAAAGAGAAACGTCAACGCTTTGTATCCAAAGTGGCTATGGGAGATTGGGACGCAATCATCATCGCACAGAGTTCGTTTGCGAAGATACCCATTTCGCCCGAACGCCAAATCGCCAAAATCCAAGAGGAGATTGAGCGAATCGAACAAACCATCGAAGCGACGTGGGCAGACAAAGGTATGCCGAGAGGAGCGGTAAAAAACCTTGAAAAGATAAAGAAGAACAGGGAAGCGCAACTCAAAAAACTGCTTGACGACGACAAGAAAGACAGCGTTCTAATCTTTGAGAACTTGGGCGTCGATTATCTCTTTGTGGACGAGGCTCATTATTACAAAAACAAGTTTTTGTTCACGAAGATGAACAACGTCGCAGGCATATCTACGTCGGCAAGCCAAAGAGCAAGTGATTTGGAACTCAAATGCGAGTATATCAATGAACTGCACGGCGGCGACAAAGGCGTGGTCTTTGCGACGGGAACGCCAATCTCGAACAGTATGACCGAGATGTACACGATGCAATCCTACTTGCAGAGGGGCAGACTTGCGGACGTCGGCATCAATTTCTTTGATAATTGGGCGGCGAACTTCGGTGAAACCGTAACGTCGCTTGAAATGGCACCGTCCGGTCAGGGGTACAAAGCAAGAACGAGGTTTGCCAAGTTCACCAACCTACCCGAACTGTTGACGATGTATCGAAGATTTGCAGACGTTCAAACCCAAGACATGGTGAAACTCGACGTTCCCGACGTGGATAGAAAGGTTATCACGCTGAAACCGAGCGATACCGTTCTTGAACTTGCGGATGAAATCGCCAAGAGAGCGGAGCAAATAAGCAACGGTGGAGTACCGCCCGAAGAAGACAATATGTTGAAAGTCACCTCGGACGGAAAGAAACTTGCGCTTGATCCTCGCTGTTTCGACCGTATGGCGTTGGACGAAGAGGGGAGCAAAATCAACGAAACGGTAAAACGCATCTTTGAGATTTACCAAGATACGACAGCCACGAAAGGAACACAAATCGTCTTTTGCGACCTGTCCACACCGAAAATAGCCTTTGAAGATTACGAATACGGCAAGGACTTCGACGTGTACAACGACTTGAAATATAAACTCGTGCAGATGGGTATTCCCCAAGACGAGATTGCTTTCATCCACGACGCAAACAGCGACAAAGCCAAACAAGCGTTGTTCGATAAGGTCAATTCGGGAGCGGTCAGAGTTCTTATCGGTTCGACGGAGAAATGCGGCGCAGGCACTAACGTCCAAGAACGGTTGGTTGCTTTACATCATCTTGATACGCCCTATCGTCCGAGCGATATGCAACAGCGTGAGGGCAGAATCATCAGGCAAGGCAACACCAACAAGGAAGTGCAAATCTACACCTACGTTACCGAGCGGACGTTCGACAGTTATTCTTATCAGATTTTGGAGAACAAGCAACGCTTTATCTCCCAAATAGACAGGGGCAACCTGACCGTTCGTGAAGCGGAAGACATCGACGAAACGACGTTGACCTATGCCGAAATCAAAGCGATCACCGCCGCTAACCCGAAGATAAAGAGGAAGATGGAAGTCGATACCGAGATAGCAAGGTTGAGAGTTCTCGAAGGGCAGTACAAGAAAAACCTATTCGCCCTGCAAGACAAGATACGAAAAACCTATCCCGAAGCGATACGCCAACAAACCTTATATCTTGAAAGGTTACGAGCGGACATTGCTACGGTAAAGGCAAACTACAATCCCGACGTGTTCACCATCAACGTCGAGGGCAAAACCTACACCGACAAGAAAGAGGGTGGTCAGGCGTTAATGGACGCTCTGATGCACAACCGAAACGAAACGGTGGTCGCTGAATATGGCGGGTTGAAAATCGCCCTTGAACCTATGGTTATGCTAATCGGAGAGCGTTCGATAAGTCTATCCGGCGCAGGGAAGTACACAATGGAAATCGGTCAGAGCGCAAGCGGACTTATTACCCGTCTTGATAATTTCTTGACGGCGTTCCCCGAAAAAGAGGGAAAAGCGGAAAACAAACTTGAACAACTCAAGCACGATCTATCGGTCGCAGAAGAGCAAGTCGGAAAGCCGTTTGAACACAGGGAACACCTTGCCGAACTTGTCAAAGAGCAAGCGGAATTGAACGCAGAACTTGACCTTAACCGCAGAGAAGAAGTCGTGATAGACGATGAAAAAGACGATACGGTCGTGGCAACTTTCGACACGGACGACGATAACTTTATGGGTTTGCCCGAAGAAAAGTTCGTCCACAGAGAGAGAAAGAAACCGAGAAAAGCCGCAAACGACAATATCGCAAAAGCCTACGACAAAGTCAAGAGCGCAGATCCTGCCGCCTACGTCTTTATACGGAACGGCTCGAACTATGAGATCTACGGAGAACAAGCCGAAGAACTTGCCGAAAAGTATGAGCTAACGACGATTACAGACACCGTTTCGGGCGAGAAAACGACTGTATTATCCGTTGATTACAATGTGCTTGACCGAGTTGTGAGAAGCGTCGTGGACAGCGGAAACACCGCAAAAATCATTGAGGAGATACCTCAAAAGGAGGAAAGTTTTATAGATAACGAAGATAAAATCGCCACCATGAAAGTGGACGTAATGCCCGATTATACCGTTGAGCAAAGCGAAATGCACGACAGTGGCTACAATTGGGACGGTATGCTGCCGTTGCGATCCCGTATGGCGAGATTGCTCTTTGATATGGGATTACCTATCAAGCAACTACACTACGAGGACACGGAAACGGAAGTTGAAACGGCAGAGGACATCGACGAGCATTCCGGACTATTCGGGATAGAGAAACCCGATTGGCAAGAGTTCATTGAATCGGACGAAGGCAAGGCGTACCTATCGGCGAGATATGTGTTCTGCGAAGCGACAAGTCAGGTCGTCAATGAGGAAATGAGTTACTTCGACGCACGGTTTACCGATGGGCTATCGGATAACAACTTCAAAGAAAAAGCAAGGCTCAAACGATATTTGGAGCCGCTTGGGTTGTCGGATAGCGATGAGATGAAACCCTACGTTGCACCGCTACTTGATGACTTTACCAAACGCTTTTATTCCTTCCCGTTGGAAGAATACGGATGGGACATTGGGAGCGTAACGTCGGCGCTTGCCAAAGGATTGACCGATGAGGAAATGCGAGAAGTCGCAAAGCAGATCGTGGAAGAAAGAAGATTGCACGGCTTCATCGACAACGGACTTGAAACGATTGAGTGGTTGAAAGGTCGCCGATTCAACAAGGACGAGATAGATGACATCGTGGCAGATCTGAAACCTTATTTCGAGGGTAGCGAATACGACGGTGGATTCAGAGGGAAAGAGTATGACGAATACTACGACGAGTTCGCCGAAGAAAGTATCGTTCCGTATCTCGAAAGCAAGGCGTTTGACCTCGACAAGGAACTTGAAAAGGAGATGGACAAGATGACGATTAATGAAACGAGGGAGTTTCTCGGCGTTGAAGACGACAAACGGTACGACTATCTGTTGGACGGTATCGACTTTGACGAACCCAAAGAAGTGAAGACGTATTTTGCCTACCTACGGCAATGGTTCTCCGTGCATGGACTGGAAAACGACCAATATCCGTTCACCATCAATGTGTTCATAAATGATGCAATGCAGAACGTCAAAACGATGAACTATTACATTGACTTGGCGGACACCGAACCCGTTGACAACTACGAATTGGCAAAAGACTTTATCGAAGACTGCAATTCGATGGACGCCATAAACGAGCTTTTGTATGCCTGTGACATCACGGACGTTCATCTCACCTACGAGTACGGAATGGTCGTCGCAAGAGACAGCGACAACAATGTATGGAGAGGAAGAGAACTGTATGACTTTCTTCTTCACGAAGTCGTTGAGTTGGACGAGAACGGGAAGTTACTCGACGGGTACGGGATAGATCAAGGTCTTGTTGACGAGGTGGTCAGGTATTCGGAACGTGCCGCTCGGAAAGAAAACGCCATTGATTACAAAAAAATGGTAATCGACCGAGTGACGGAAGAGTTCGATAAGTTCAGAGACGATATGCTCTCGCAACCTGCGCTCAACGTATTCCATTCCAATTATGAGATACATATCAAAACGGAGTTGTACGAGGTCATCACGGACGGCGACGGCTATCTCGACGAAGAGGACTATAAAGGTTTGGCACGGGAGCAAGGTAATATCCTCGGCAGTCTTTATTCCGACTTTATCTCCAATGAGTACGCAAGCGTAAACACTTTCGGCGAAACGGCGGAGTTCATCAAAGAATTCGTCAAATACTATGCGCCCGAAAAGATGAAATATCTTGGCAAGGACACCGAAGAGACGGGCTACTATTGGCAAAAAGAAGGTCATTTGAGTCGGGATAGACTGGCAGAGATCACCGAAAAAGCGGATAACTACGTCATAGCCGCCGACGCACTTGCTCTTTCTCAAGAGCAGTTGGAAAAAGGTCATATCTTCTTCCTGAAGGTCGGACGGGACATTACGAGAAAGGAACTCAACGACGGTGAACACGCCATAAGCAATATGCAAAAAGCGGTCTATCGTATCCAAAAGAAAAAAGCGGACGAATACCGAGAGGGTATGAGAAAGAATGTCGATTGCAAGAGAGCCATTGAAAAGGGTATATCCGAAAGCTTCGATGGAATGACACTCAAGACCGGATTTGAAGACGACATCATCAAAGAATACGGACTTGAAAGAGTCGAGTATGTGCTTGCCAATACAGTACAGCAAAAAGACTTTGACGGGAGATTTTCACAAGCGAACAAAGAGTGGGCAAAGCAAACGGAGATAACCGAAAAACTCGACCATCGCTATCAATTCGTTGTCGAATCACATCCCGCCGTGCTTGACGGCTTCGTCAATCTCATCAGAGAAAAAAGATTACAAAATAAGGAGGAAAACACATTGCCACAAAACGAACAAAACCAAACGAAATGGGTAAACGTCCTAACGGCGCAGGACGCTCGCATTAAAGAGTACGACAAATCGACGCTCATGCGAATGCCGACGTCGGGAGAATACGCAGGATATACCTATTTCATTTTCAACGACCGTATCAAACCCGCAACGCAGATCACCGATTCGCAGAGCGACAGCAGAGAACTCGCCTTATCGCTTCGGTTCAAGGAAGACGACATCGTTCTTATCAAGAACCTTGACAAGGACGATGAAGTAGAACTCACGCTTAAAGAGTTTACCGAGCTTGTCGGCGGCAAGACCAACAAGGACTACATCCGTGAGAGGGAAGACGACCAAAAGAAGTGGACGAACATCAACGTGCCGGCAGAAGCGATGCTCGGCAGCTATGAGAAATCTTCGCTTTTCGTTCTTCCTCACAAGTCGGATATTCAGGGTAGTTTCTACGTTCCCAACGGCTTTGTCAACGAAGACACCGAGACCGACGACGAGAGATTCAGAATCTCCGTTCCCGATGATTTTGCCTTTACGGTAAAGAACCGAGAAACGGAAGAAAAGGTAACTCTTTCGGCGTATCAGGTATTCCAAAGAATGAATAATACACAGCCTATCGACTACGAACGTCAGCCCAAAGCCCAAGCGGAAAGCCAATCGGCGTCACCTCCCGAAAGTGATAACGGGTGGAGATACGTTTCCGTGGATAAGAATGCGATGATTGCCAAGTACGACGACAGCACTTTGTTCCGTATGCCCAAAGGCGAGTATGAGCAGTATTGCTACTACATCCCGAACAGCCTTCTCCGAGAGAACGAAGAAAAAGGCACGATCCGAGTCGGTATTCCTCAGACGTTCAACGTCAATTTGTTGAACAGGAACGCCGAGAAGGAAGAAGAAAGGAAGATCGAGATGGATGCGGATACCTATGTAGAACAAGTCAAAGGAAAAACCGCAGAGGACTATGAGCAATATCAGAAGCCGAGCGATGAAAGGAAAAAGCAGTTTGAAGAAACGAAAAAGAAACTGCTTGAAAATGTCCCACAAGAGATGAGAGATCGTCCGAATTGGGTTGTTGTACGAACGAAGT
>Ga0256404_1003171_pt1 | contig 34342 bp, 29 predicted proteins | sample RumenRJG_01DNA_FD_185990 | JGI IMG/M metagenome (GOLD analysis project Ga0256404, IMG submission 185990) | Bovine rumen microbial communities from Lethbridge, Alberta, Canada - RJG_01 | ecosystem: Host-associated > Mammals > Digestive system > Stomach > Rumen | place: Canada: Alberta | collected... | reverse complement strand
TTGCAGATCAAACCTATTGTCCCAGTTTATTGAACCATCTTCTTTTCGCTCTCTGCACGGTATTTACCACAAGTCTTCTGAAACTGGCAGTTGGACTAAGGCACAGTCGTGTCTTTATCTCACTGAAAAAGGAAGACTTTTATGAACATTCCATCTATCAGACCATCCCCGGATGCACTGCTAAATCCATGTGCAGACCCTATTTTCAAGATTCTTTTCACGAACGAGTCCAAAGAATCCAATCAGGCACTCACTGGCTTTCTCACCGACATCATCGGCAAGAAGGTCACAAATGTAGTCTTGCAGCCAAACGAACTTTCGGGGGAAGCCATCACAGACAAGCAGTCAGAATTCGACATCAACTGCCGCATCGAAGGTAAAATCGTAAATATCGAGATGCAAGGCTTGAATAAGGACGACCATTTTGGGAAAAGAGCCGAGTACCATGTCGCCCATCTTCTTAATCATTACATCAAAAAGGGCATGGACTGGAACGAATCTCTCAAAACATACCAGATTTCTGTGCTGAACTTCGTTTTTGACAAAGGCGAGCAGAACAGCGTAAATCACTATTTTATGCGTAACGAGAACGGACGGCCGGTTTCAAAAACACTCAACATCATCTTTATGGAACTGCCCAAAATCGAACTTTTACCGGACGATATTTCGTTATTGACACCAGCCCAGATGTGGGGTAAATTTTTATTGTATGCAGCGATTCCCGGAAAACGGGATTTTATCGAACAACTCATAAAAGCAAACAGGGGGATAGCTATGGCAGTCACAGTGTTAAAGAATATCAGTCAGGACGAACTTAACTGGTATCACGAAACCCGCTACTGGATGCACGTCTCTGATATGAAAACAATGAAAAACGCAGCAGAACGTCGCGGACTCAAAGAAGGCCGTGCGAAAGGACTAAAAGAAGGCCGAGCTGAAGGCGCACGAGAAAATGCCATCGAGAGTGCAAAAAATCTGCTTAAATTGAACCTTCTTTCGCATGAACAGATTGCTCTGGCTGTAGGTCTTCCACAGGAAAAGGTTTTGGAGCTGAAAAAAGAAATACAGCAGTAATCCCCCAAAATTATATCATTAGAGCAAACACCGGACTCACTCGCTGAATCCGGTGTTTTTTTTATTATTTCTGCATTACCTCGCTCATTGCGGTGCTTCCGTCGGCAAAGTGAGCGATTACCACATAACACTCTCCTTTTATCTACACAAATTAACAAAAATTTGCTAAAAAAACATACAAATTTTCTTTTAAGTTGAGTATAATTGTAGATAATATTTATAATTTTCATAAAGTAGGACTCACTATGAACGCAAACGTAAAATCATTTTTTGAAAAACATGGATTTTATCAGGACTTTGATTTAAATTCGCTGGTAAAAAGTTTTATTTCGGACATGCACGAAGGTCTTTTGGGGCACAAAGCTGATCAGGACATGATTCGCACTTACATCGACCCTTCAACAATCACAATGCAGGACAAATCTGTCATCGTTATCGATGCGGGCGGCACAAATTTCCGCTCTTCACTCGTTACATTCTCAAAAACAGCAGCTCCAACTTTCTCAAATTTCGAAAAATCAAAAATGCCGGGCACCGAGCGTGAACTCAGCAAAAAAGAATTCTTCGACCAGATTGCAAGCAACATCGAGCGTTTCAAGAATACCTGCCGTGAAATCTGCTTCTGTTTCTCTTACGCCATGACAATCACCGAAGAAGCAGACGGAATTCTCAAATCATTCTCAAAAGAAGTCAAAGCTCCAGAGGTTGTAGGATGTCACATCGGCGCAGAGCTTAAAAAAGCCCTCATCGAGCACGGTTGGACAAACGATCCAAAAATTGTTCTTTTAAACGACACAGCTTCTGCCCTTCTTGCAGGCAGCGGAAGCTCAAAATATTCTTCTTATATCGGTTTCATCCTCGGAACAGGCCTCAACGCCGCTTATGTTCAGAGCGAGCGCGCTGATTACCCGGATCTCAAAAAACAGATTATCGTCTGCGAGAGCGCAAAATTCGGCGGATACAAAAATTCTGACTTCGACATCCTTGTTGACGAAAAGAGTGTAAAACCAGGCTACGCACCATACGAAAAACTCTGCTCAGGCGCATATCTCGGTCCTGTAGCTTTTGAAGTTCTTCACATGGGCGCAAAAGAAGGCTTGTTCTCTGCACAGTTCGCCGAGGCTGTCTCTTCTATCAAGGCAATTTCTACGATTGAAGTAAACGAATTCCTTCACAAATACGCAGAAAGCAAATCAGTTGCTCCAGAAACATTCGCAAAGGCAACAGCCGAAGATGCGGCAGTTCTCTTTGAGCTTTTCGACGCGCTTGTTGACCGAATGGCAAAACTTGCGGCTATCATTCTTGCTTCTTGTATCATGCAGTGCGGCGAAGGTCAGGACAAAGCCAAACCAATCTGCATCGCCTGCAACGGAACGACATTCTTCAAGACTTACAAGGTTATCGACCGCACAAAAGATTACCTTGCAAAAATTATCGACGGGAAGTTCTTCTACGAGTTCCTTCCAAACGAAGTTGACATCACAACAGGCACGGCAATGGCTGGCTTGAGATAAAAATTCAATATTAAAAGCAAGGAGGGCGGCACTAACAATGCCGCCATTTTTTTTATGGATACTAAAGTTACAATTGTAAAAGATTTCACAAATGGTCAGGTCGACGACAAGCTTTTCAGCTCTTTCATTGAGCAGCTTGGCAGGGCTGTCTACACAGGGATTTATGAGCCGGACCATCCTCAATCTGATGAGCAGGGCTTTCGCAAGGACGTTATTGAGCTGGTAAAAGACCTTCGCGTGGGTCTTGTCCGCTATCCGGGCGGCAATTTCCTTTCGGGCTACAACTGGAAGGACGGAATCGGCCCACGAGAAAGCCGTCCTGTCCGCCTAGACCGGGCATGGCACACAATCGAAACGAATCAGGTTGGCATCGACGAATTTGCTGACTGGGCAAAAAAAGCCGGGACACAGGTCATGGCGGCCGTCAACATGGGAACAGGCACGCCACAGGACGCCGCAGACATGGTTGAATACTGTAATTTCCCCGGAGGAACAGCATGGAGCGACCTTCGAATCAAAAACGGCCACAAAGAGCCTCACAATATTAAATACTGGTGCGTGGGCAACGAAATGGACGGTCCATGGCAAATCTGTCACCTTGATGCCCACGATTACGGCAAAAAAGCCCGCGAGACAATCAAACTCATGAAGTGGACAGACGAAAACATTCAGACTGTTGTGTGCGGAAGCGCTTCAAGCGCATTGCCCACCTATCCGGAATGGGACAGAATCGTTCTAGAACACACTTACGATGTGGCGGATTTCATTTCGATTCACCGCTATTTTGAAAATCTTGGCAATGACGATGACTTTCTCGCTTCTTTCTACGACATGGATCAGTTCATAAAAACAAGCTGCGCCACTTGTGACTATGTCAAAGCTCTGACCCGCAGCAAAAAGACCATGATGCTTTCTTTCGATGAGTGGAACATCTGGTATCAGAGCCAGCAGAAGCCTCACCCATGGACACAAGCCCCGCGACTCCTCGAAGACCATTATTCCCTTCTGGACGCCCTTGCTTTCGGCGGCATGGCAATCACACTTCTAAATCACGCAGACCGCGTAAAAGTCGCCTGTCTTGCTCAGCTTGTCAACGTCATCGCACCGATTTTCACCGAGCCTGGCAAAGGCTCTTACAGACAGTCAATTTACTTTCCTTTCCGTGACGTATCTGTTTATGGCCGGGGAACAGTCCTTACACCGATTGTCCGCACTCCGAATAAAATCACGCAGGCTTATGGTGAAGTTCCTGCAGTAATTTTCAGCGTCATTTATAATGAAGAAAATCAAGAAATCAGTCTTTTTGCGCTCAACACAAGCAAAAGCGAATCTTCCTCAACCCAAATCGACCTTTCTTCATTCGGCAAAACAGAAATGATTTACCGAACTGAACTTACCGGAAGCAACCTGAATGCCAAAAACACCCTGGAAAATCCCGACCTTGTAAAAACAGTTGAAATTTCAACGATTCAGAGTGACAATAGTATTTATGCTGCAACTTTAAAACCTGCATCATGGAATGTGATCAGGTTCAAAGTAAAAAAATAAAGCGAGGATAAAATGGAAGAAATTAAAAAACTGATTGAATCCGGTAACGCTATTGTCGGAATTGAATTCGGCTCAACTCGAATCAAGGCTGTCCTGATTGACTCGAACAACGCTCCTGCCGCTCAGGGAAGCCACACCTGGGAAAACAGTCTCATAGACGGCATCTGGACTTACTCCCAGGAAGAAATCATCACAGGCTTGCAGTCGGCTTACGCTGATTTAAAGCGCGACGTAAAAGAAAAATACGGCATTGCACTCAAAAAGATTCGTGCGCTCGGCTTCTCGGCCATGATGCACGGCTATCTTGCCTTCGACAAGAACGGCAACCTTCTTGTTCCATTCCGGACATGGCGAAACACAATCACAGGAAAAGCATCAGAAAAACTTTCTTCCCTTTTCGGCTACCCGATTCCAGAACGATGGAGCATTTCCCACCTTTATCAGGCGATTTTGAACAAAGAACCGCATGTAAAAGAAGTCGCTTTCTTCACTACCCTTGCTGGCTTCATCCACTGGAAGCTTTCAGGCAAAAAAGTCCTTGGAATCGGCGATGCCTCTGGAATGTTCCCGATTGACACAGCCACAAAGAACTACAACAAGGACTTCATCAAAAAATTCGACAGCCTCATCGAAGGTGAAAAATTCAGCTGGAAACTCGAAGAAATTCTTCCGAAAGTTCTTCTTGCAGGCGAGGATGCAGGCTCATTGACTGCCGAAGGAGCAAAAATCCTTGACCCCACAGGCGAGCTCGAAGCAGGCACACGCCTTGCACCTCCAGAAGGAGACGCGGGAACCGGAATGATTGCCACAAACGCCGTGGCAAAACGTACGGGAAATGTCTCTGCAGGCACCTCTGTCTTTGCAATGGTCGTCCTCGAAAAGGACTTGAGCAAGGCTTACAACGGCCTGATTGATTTGGTCACCACCCCGGACGGAGCCCTGGTTGCAATGGCTCACGCAAATAACTGCATGGGAGAATTCGACCACTGGGTAAACCTTTTTGACGAAGTAATCAGGGCAACTGGCTGCAGCGTTGACAAGGGCAAGCTTTACGGCATCCTCTTAAAATCAGCCCTCACGGGCGACAAGGACTGCGGAGGTTTGCTTCCATTCAACTATCTTTCTGGCGAAAGCATCACAGGTCTCACAGAAGGCCGCCCGCTTTTCGTGCGCACTCAGCACGCAAACTTCACAATGGCAAATTTCATCCGCGCACAGCTTTTCACGGCTCTCGGCGCACTCCGTACCGGCATGGACATTCTTTTTGACAAAGAAAACGTCAAAATCGACAGCCTCACAGGTCACGGCGGATTCTTTAAGACTGCCGAAACAGGACTTACGATTATGAGCGCAGCCCTTCACACACCGGTTTCTGCCCTTGAAACAGCAGGCGAAGGCGGTCCATGGGGCATGGCAGTCCTTGCAAGCTATCTCGTAAATGGTGCCGGTAAGCCTCTCGACCTCTGGCTCAACGAAAGCGTCTTCAAGACAAGCAAAAAGACAACTGTTGAAGCAAAAAAAGAAGACATCGACGGATTCAACAAATTCTTCGCACGCTATACTAAAGGCCTCAATATTGAAAAGGCTGCGATTGAAAATATCGAATAAAAAGATGCCACACAGATTCGATTTTGCTACGCAAAATCAATAAAAAATATTTAAAGAGATTCCGTAGGAATCTCGAATCTGTGTGGCAATAAATAGGAGTTTCACATCATGAGCATTTACCAGACAATCAAAGAACAGGCTTATGAAGCCAACATGCAGATTCCTGCCCAGCATCTTGCGATTTATACCTGGGGCAACGTTTCATCTTTTGACGCGGACAAGGGCGTTTTCGCAATCAAGCCTTCGGGAGTGGCATATCCAGAGCTTACCGTTGACAGCATGGTAGTCGTTGATTTGGACGGCAAAGTCGTTGAAGGCAATCTGAATCCATCTTCGGACACTCTCACCCACTGCGTCCTTTACAAAGAATGGGCTGCAAAAGGCGGAGCAAAAATCGGCGGTATCGTTCACACCCACTCGACTTATGCCGTAGCCTGGGCTCAGGCTCAGCGTCCGATTCCACTTTTCGGCACAACCCACGCCGATCACATTCAGTCTGTAGTTCCATGCACTCCGTATATTACACGCGAAGCCCTCACCCGCAACTACGAGCTGGAAACAGGCAACCTGATTGTAAAACACTTTGCCGACGAAGGCCTCAAACCTAGTGAAACAACAATGGTTCTGGTTGCAGGTCACGGTCCTTTCACATGGGGCGCAAGTGCTGACAAAGCCGTTTACAATGCCGCAGTTCTTGAGGAAGTGGCAAAAATGGCGACAATCACGCTCCAGGTCAATCCTGCCGCAACCCAGCTTCCTGCATACATCATCGACAAACATTACCAGCGAAAGCACGGTCCAAACGCTTATTACGGTCAAAAGAAATAAATAATTACAAGGTTGTCTGTTTTTGGGCAACCTTTTTTTATTAATTATGGAAAGATTCAGAATATTATGCTACAATGTTCGATTGAAAAAATAGGAGCAGCAATGAGCAACAAAATCATTCTTAAAGCAGAAGATTTGGACGGTTATCTCACAAACGAAGATAACGAGAATCTTGCCCGCCTTGATTCAATGTTTAAGGAAACGATGAAGTCATTCGATCCTGTCAACAAAGAAAAAATCATCGAGGGTTATGACAAAATGGGTCACGAAATGCACGCAATCTGCAAAAAACATCCACAGATTAAAGTGTATTCCTTCGAGACGGAGCAGCAGGCACAGGCCGAAGCAAGCCGTGTAATTTCCAAACTCCGCGACGAAAAAACAGACCATCAGGAATTCATGTATTACAGCCAGCGGGCTTACGAAATGCTTTTCCGCATGGCTTACGTCAACCAAAAAACCGACAAAAAAGGTCACATCATTGTTAAAACTCCGGTAACTTTCCCGGTTCAGAACTACGCAGTTCACAAAATCCCAGACATCGATCACAAAATCAACAACACTGTAATGTGTGTTATGCTCCGAGGCGCGCTTTTGCCGAGCATGATTGTCTCAAAGGAAATAGAAGAATTCTCTTCAAAATCATATCTCACGCCTTTCGCGCTTTTCAAAATCAGCCGCAACGACACCAAAAACGAGAGCAACATGGAATACATTCTCGATTTGGACAAGTCTTTCTTCAACATCGAGCAGCTTAACGGCAAAGATTTGATTTTCGCCGACCCAATGAACGCAACAGGCGGTTCTCTGGTAACAGTCGTAAAATATCTTCAGGAACAGGGCGTCAAACCGGCTTCAATCGCCTTCTTCAACACAATCTCCACACTCAAAGGCGCAATCCGTGTCACACGTGCATTGCCAAACCTTACATGCTACACGCTCTGGATGGATCCGGTCATGAACGAAAAAGCTTACATCATGCCAGGTCTTGGCGACGCAGGCGACCGCTTGAACGGCTGTGACACCAAAGAGCACGCACGAAACATCATCCAGCTTCTCGCAGACTACGGTCACAACATCTCAAGCCTGTACCGAAGCCAGATGTTTGAAATCGAACGCACGGTTTTAGGATAAAAAAATTCCTCACAGAGCTTAAGAGCACACAGAGAGTTTTTATATTTTTCTCTGTGAACTCTGTGTACTCTGTGAGAAACTTATAAGGAGTTAAAAAATGGAATTAGTTTACAACATTAAGGACCGCCCGAGTTTTGGTAAGGTCTTCTTGTTTGCCGTCCAGCAGCTTCTGGCTATCATGGCGGCTACAATTGCCGTTCCTGCAATCGTCGGCAACGGTCTCACTGCTTCTGCAGCTCTTTTCGGCGCAGGCGTCGGCACTTTCATCTACTTGATTTTCACAAAAAGCGCAAGTCCGGTCTTCCTGGGAAGCTCTTTCGCTTTCATCGGCTCAATGTTCTCAGCTTTCGGCGGTGCGGCTTCTGTCACAGTCGGCTACTGGGGCTTGATTATCGGCTCAATGATGGCAGGAATCGTCTACATCTTCATCGCCCTTGCAGTCAAATTCTTCGGCGTAAAATGGATTGACAAGCTCATGCCACCAGTCATCATCGGTCCAACCGTCGCAATCATCGGTCTTTCACTCTCAGGCAACGCAATCGGCGACCTCATGAAGTCAAATATCGAAGGCGGAAGCACTTATGTTGCCCTCATCTGCGGTCTTTTCACTCTTTTCGTAACAATGATGTGCTCAACTTACGGCTCAAAAATCGGAAAGCTCATTCCTTTCATCCAGGGAATCCTTGCAGGCTACATTCTTGCGTCAATTTTCGCAATTATCGGGCACGTCACAAACAATCCGAGCCTCATCGTAATCAACTACTCTGCCCTCACCTCGCTTGATTTCTCAAAATTCTCAAGCTTCCTTTCACTTCCAAAGTTCACATTCGCTTTGGGCGGTGTCGAAGGGCTCAAAGGCGTTACAGGCACTTACCTTCTCACAATTTTTGCAGCTTACGTTCCTGTTGCATTCGTAGTTTTCGCCGAGCACCTGGCCGACCACAAAAACCTTTCTGCTATCGTTGGCGTTAACCTTCTCGAAAATCCAGGCCTCACACGCACTTTGCTTGGTGACGGCGTTGGCACATTCATCTCAACACTCTTCGGCGGCTGTCCAAACACAACTTACGGCGAGTCAATCGGCTGTGTCGCAATCACACGCAACGCTTCCACAATCTCAATCTGGGGCTGTGCAATTCTTTGTATTATCTTCAGTTTGATTACTCCTCTCGTAGCTTTCCTTGAGACAATTCCAAGCTGCGTAATGGGCGGCGTTTGTGTTGCACTCTACGGCTTCATCGCAGTCTCAGGTCTCAAAATGTTCCAGCAGGTTGATTTGAACAAAAACCGCAACCTCTTCGTAGCGAGCGTAATCCTTATCACAGGTGTCGGCGGCATGGTCGTAAAATTCGGCAAAGTCGAAATCCGAACAGTTGCCTGCGCACTGATTCTCGGAATCATTACAAACCTTCTTCTTTCTCCAAGCGGTAAAAAAAAAGCATAAATATTGAAAATAAATTTAAATGCATTAAAATAGACAGTGAAGGGAGAAAATGTTATGAAAAAAGTAAAAGTCATCGCTTCAATAATGATTTTTTTGAGTTTCGTTTTCTCCGGCTCCATTGTCTTTTTTTTAACAATCAATCAAATCGAAAGTGATTCCAAAAAAAATTTAGTAATCGCAGAGCATGTTTACGATTCAGTTTATAATATGCTCATAAAGCCAGTTATGGTCTCAAAGACTATGGCATACGACACTTTCCTTCACGAAAAGCTCAAAATCGAAACCGCACATTCAGAAACAAAAATGGCAGAAGTCATGTCCGCTTATCTCGGCGAACTAAGGGCCAAACTCAATTATTCTTCCGCCTTTGTTATTTCAAATTCCACAAAAAGATATTACACATCAAACGGAATCGCAAAAGTCGTTAATCCTCAAAAAGTCCCTTACGACATCTGGTACCAGCTTTTCCTCGACACCAAAAAAGAATACGACCTTGACACAGACCGCGACCAGTCAAACGAATATCGCTGGACAGTCTTTGTAAACACGCAGGTCAAGGATGAAAACGAAGAATTGCTCGGCGTTTGCGGCGTTGGCGTCATAATGGACGAAATCCAAACGCTTTTTAAAAATCTTGAGCAAGAATTCGACATAAAAATCAATCTGATTGACACCGAAGGACTTGTTCAAGTCGATACAAACCCTGCCAATATTGAGAATGCGTACATTTCAGCGGCAATCCAGGACAAAGCTGGCAGCGACACATTCACATACAAGCGTCGAGGCTTCAACGGCGTGCGAATGGTTCGCTTTATGGAAGATTTGGACTGGTATATCGTTGTCCAGGGCACACTGGAGCATGTAGCATTTGGCGAAAAACTAATTCTGATTCTTTTTCTTGTATTTTTGTTCACTCTGGCAATTTTCTTTCTCAGTCTGAAGATTTGGGCAAAAAAAGATTCTGCAATTCACAACGACGACTCTCTCGAAGATCCAATAACAGGCCTTCCAAACCGCAATTATTTCAAGGAAGCGTACGGCGAAATGGGAATTTTCACCACCACCCGCTACAAAACAATGGCTTTCTTCGACATCGACAATTTTGAGAACAGCAAAATATACAAAAATGGCAATGATCTTCTCAAAAACACAATTCAAATCGCAAAAAAGCAAATTCAAGACAAAGGCCAGATTCTGCGCTGGGAAAAGGACAGTTTCATGGCACTTCTTGAAATAAATCCTGATGAATCACAACAGAGATTCAGCGAAATTTGTACTGAATTAAAATCCAAGCTTGATATAACGATTTCAGTTGGCGTTATCGATATCAATCTATCCGATACCATCAAAGTAAATTATTACCGTGCAGTTCAGGCTTGTTATTCTGCAAAAGAAAACGGTGGCAATGGAGTAAAGTACAATGATCCGAAGTAAAAGAATAAGCAAACTACTTTCCATTCGCACTAAACTTATTTTTTTTATTTTCAGTCCGACACTCTTGTCACTTATACTTCTTCTTCCGTTACATTCATATTTTCAAAACAAACATTACACAGAAGAAATAAACAAAACTCTCAATCTTATCGCGGAGCAAAAAAAAGAAGAATTCAACAACTGCTTCTCCTCAGTCGAAAGGGCCGTTCACAGTATCAGCAATTATGTAATCGACACGATTGACCCGGAGCAAATTTTAAAAAATCCATCTTCCATGCAAAAATATTGCCGAGAGCTTGAAACAGTTTTACCAGGCATCGCTACAGTTGCAAAAGATTCTGTGGCACTTTATTTCAGGCTTGATCCGAATATCTATGGCGAAAAAGCAGGCGTTTTCCTCACCGGAAACACAAGAAACGGCTTCATCAGCATAAGCCCCACAGATTTAAGCCTTTATTCCCCCACAGATGTCGAACATGTCTGCTGGTACTACATTCCTGTCTGGGCAGGCCATCCTACATGGATTGAACCTTATGCAAACAAAAACATCAACATGCACATTTTGACATATGCAATGCCTGTTTACAAAGACGGAATCTTTCTCGGTGTCGCCGGAATCGATATAAACCTCGCCACAATCAAAAACATCTCAGACACGCTTCCATACGAAGAGTACAGCGCGATTCTCCTCACATCATCCAACAGTATGGTGTACAATACCAGCTCAAAGAATTCATCTTTTTCACCTCATTCAAGAGAGGAAAACAACGAGCAGCGGAATTTAAAGCCGATTCTCAACACTCGAAAAACTTCGCATGCACACCAATTCATCCATCAAAATTCACCTCACCTTGGCATCAAAAAAATCCTTAAAAACGGCATGATTTTGATTATAGCCACCGACATTTCATCAATTGCAAGGCGAAACATCCATCAGAATATCTGCATGATTCTGGTCTTGATTTTAATTTTCCTCATAGCAATCATAAACACATATTTAAGTCACACTCAGATTATCAATCCAATAGCCGATTTAACAAAATCTTCTTACAGGCTTTCACGTGGAGAACTCGGAATTCAAATTCTCTACAAATCCAACAATGAAATCGGCTCACTCGCTGACTCACTCCGCAAAATGGAAGTTCAGCTCAAAGAATACATCGAATTCATCCGCGAGCAGACCAAAAACGAACGGGCGGCCAAAGAAATCGCCATCAACGCCTCAAAAGCAAAAAGTGACTTCCTCGCGAACATGAGCCACGAAATTCGAACCCCAATCAACGCCGTTCTCGGCATGGACGAAATGATTCTGCGCGAAAGCAGGGATGAAAATATCCTCCAATATGCGGCCAACATAAAGCAGGCAGGAAATTCTCTTCTTGCGATTATCAATGATGTCCTCGACTTTTCAAAAATCGAATCAGGCAAAATGGAGCTTATTCCAGAGACTTACGATTTCTCTTCCATTCTCATCGATTTGATTATAATGATTTCCGAACGGGCAAAAACAAAGAATCTGGACATCGTTCTTAAAATTAATCCTGATATCCCAAAGCTTTTGGTTGGCGACAGTATCCGAATCAAGCAGTGTATCCTTAATCTCCTCACAAATGCCGTAAAATACACTCCCGAAGGAAAAATCACGTTCTCAGTTGATTTTGTCCCAATCGAAACAAATAAAATCCGTCTTTCTGTCAGCGTAGAAGACACGGGTATCGGCATCAAGAAAGAAGATCTTCCAAAACTCTTCTCGCCTTTCGAGCGAATCGAAGAAAACAGGAACAAAACAATCGAAGGTTCCGGCCTGGGCCTTAACATCGTTCAGCAAATTCTCGACCTCATGGACAGCCAGCTCGTAGTTCACAGCGAATACGGCAAAGGCTCAAAATTTTCATTTGAAATCGAGCAGACAATCTCAAATTCCGAAAAAATCGGCGACATTATGGAAAATTACAAAAAAGCTGTCTCTTTCATGGAAAAATACACAGAAACTCTGATTGCACCTGCCGCCCACCTGCTTTTTGTCGATGATACGGAAATCAACCTCGAAGTTATAAAAGGCCTTCTCAAAAACACAAAAATTCAGCTCGACATGGTAATGAGCGGCGAAGAAGCGCTTGAAAAAGTCTGTGAAAATGTTTACGACATCATCTTTATCGACCATCGAATGCCAAAAATGGACGGAATCGAAACTCTCTCGGCAATGAAAAAACTTTCCGGCAACCGCTGCAAGAACAAACCTTGCATTGCACTTACTGCAAACGCAATCTCAGGTGCAAGAGAAATGTACATCAAGGCAGGTTTCACGGATTATATTACAAAACCAATTAGTCCGCGCACTCTTGAAGACATTATCCGAAAATATCTCCCAAAATCAATGATTGAAACTGTCGAGCCATCACAAGAATCTTCAGGAACCAATACGACTTCGGACTCCAATGATGAACTTCCGCAAATTGAAGGAATCGATATGGCGACCTGCATGGAATATTGCGGAACAAAAGAAATCCTAACTGATATGCTCCTTCGTTTTTACAAAACAATCCAGCCAGCTTCCGACGAACTTGAATCTCTTCTCGCAAAAGAAGATTTAGAAAATTACCGCATCAAAGTACATGCACTAAAAAGCTCGGCAAAACTTGTCGGAGCCATGGAGCTTTCGGCCAAAGCGGCAGAACTTGAACATGACAGTGAGGAACACAATCTCGAAATAGTAAATGAAAAAACTCCTGCCCTGCTGGATTTATACAGAAGCTATCTAGAAAAATTATCAAATTTTGTAAATAATATTAAAATAAGTAATTCTGAGAAGACACCAATCTCTCCAGAAGAATTTTCCCAAAAGCTTAATTCTCTTGCGAAGATTGTTGATGATTTTGACAGTATCCAAATGGATGAATGGCTAAAGGAAATGTCAAAATTTGAAATTCCTGATGCTAGTTCCGATTTATTCGAAAAAATCAAAACTAGCATCGAAAACATCGATTTTGACAACCTCAAAATTTTATTAATGGAGTAAAAAGTGAGTACGAAAAAAGAAGTCTACCTGATTGGCGACATAAAACGTCTCGTGGTTCAAACATTGATGAGAAATCTCAAAGATAACGATATCGAAGTTTTTCCTGTTGACCCGAACCCGAGTTTTATTTCTCACATTCCAGATCTTCCAGTCCATGTGATGCTCAGCCTCTCCGAAGACGTTACACCCGAGCTTCTTCATGCCCTAAAAACCAAGCAGCAGAAGTGCGGTCTTCATATTTATATGGCCGGAACGCTCAAAGCACTTTCCTTAGTACAAGAAGAATATATCAAACAAGTTCCGGCTTTCCGATTCACGACCTGGCCTATCGACGTTTCCCTGCTATCAAAAGCGATTGAATGGCATGAGCGCACCCGCAAACGTATTCTTGTCGTAGATGATGACCCGAACATTCTCAGAACCATAAAAACATGGCTTGAAAACGAATATGAAATTTACCTCGTAAATTCAGGATTTAACGCAATTGATTTCATTGCAAAGCACAAGGTTGATTTGGTTCTGCTTGATTACGAAATGCCAAACCTCAACGGGCCGGAAGTTCTCAAAAAACTGCGGCTTCACAAGGAATCTTCAAAACTCCCGGTAATTTTCCTTACCGCAAAGGGCGACAGGGATTCTGTAATGGCGGCAATTGAGCAAAAAGCAGATGGTTATATTTTAAAAACCCGAAAACCTGCCGAAATAATAAACACCATCAGGGAGTTTTTCAAAAAATATATTGTCAGTCCAGAGGTTTTAGGTTAAATCATGGAACAACCATTCTACAAAAACGGACTTTACTTCGGATGCCAGCGATGCTCGTTCTGCTGCGGACATTCACCGGGCTTTGTCTATCTCTCTTTGCGCGATTTGACTCAATTAAGAACACATCTCAAAATGAGCGTAACTCAGTTCGTGCAAAAATATTGCCGTTGGGCAGATTATTACGAAGGCAAGCAGGTTCTTGCGCTTCTCGAAAAAAAGAACTACGACTGCATTCTCTGGGAAAACGGCTGTTCATGCTATGAGGCTCGTCCTGTACAATGTTCCACCTACCCTTTCTGGTCATGGATGGTCAAAGACAAGGCTATGTGGGAAGAATGTGCGCGCGACTGCCCGGGAATGAACAATAAAAACGGCAAGCTCTGGACTTTCGAGGAAATTGAAGCGAACAAAAATGCTTACGACGCAAACAAGCCTCTCACCAGAGAAGAAGTCGAAAAAATGATGCGCGAAGAATCAAATCAGACCAAATAAAGCTCTTTCGCCATTATGATGGCCCGGCTTTTTGAATTTACGCCAAGTTTTTTATAATTCTGCTTAATATGATAACGAACGGTCTCAAGCTTAATGTCAAGATTTTTTGAGATTTCATCGGCTGAGAGACCTTCGCATTGAAGCCGCAGGATTTGCCTTGCCGTCTCAGAAAAATTTCCTGGAGCCATCACCGGCGGAGCGCAATATTTTGGATAAATTTTGCTCAATTTCTGGCTTTCGCGAATGACCTTTGCAAACCAGTTTTTATTGAATTCCGGGCTGCTTTCAAATTCTTCCTTGATTTTTAAAAGAAGCGGAAGGATTGCAACCCCTTCATCGCTAATAATCCGCACAAACTGATATTTTTCGGCAGCAGACAAAGCTCTTTTTAAGACATCTTTCCATTCAGAATCCAATCGATAATTGATAATCGCGCCCAACACGTCACATTCAATCGAAATATATGTGCGATGATAATTCTCTGCATACCATTTCATTTTTTCTTTTAAGGAAAAAGCCTCGCTCAGGCGATTTTTCGCAATGTAACAGCGTATTTTTGTCATATACTGCAATCTGAAAAGCGCAAAAATCTCTTTGTTCTCATCCGGAGCAGAATTTTTAAGCCACATATCGGTCGAAGCAGAATCATCCCGATACAAATCAATCCTGCACTGGAGCGCAAGCAGATTTGGAAAGAATTTCGTGCATTTAAAATCACGACATTTTCGTTCAAAAGCAGTGTATTGCAGCAAAGCTATATCAAGCTGACCTGTCATCAGGTAAAATCTTATAAAAAGCCCGCTGGCAACAAATCCCATCTCCAAATTATCATTCAGGTCGGATTCAAGCTGTCCGCGGCTCAAAAGTGAAAGGATTTCCTCATTGTCGCCCGCTTTTTCCCAAAAACTTTCGGCAAGCGCAAGATTGACAATCGGTTTGCCATTTTTTCCCAAAACAAGCGCAATAAGATTTCCGTATTTTTTTGCTATTGCCCTGTCTTTCAAGCTCCAGTCGCAGAAATCTTTTCCTCCGTTCATAGCAGACGGAAGATTTGAAGTAACAGAAAATTCTGGTAATTTAAGCCCCTTTGTTGTCAAAAGAACTCCAATACTCTTAATCGAATCAAGGACTGTCGTGCTGCCACGATGCGGAAGAGCAATATCAAGATATGCAATACGACGTTTTGCCTCGGTTTTCTCTTCACCTTTAAGCTCGTCTAATTTTTCTTTTATTTTGTTGTACCAATATTCACTAAGCTCAGTTTTAAAAAGCATGGAACAAATCATGCTCATTCCGCTCATCAGGACAACGTTTTCTTCAATTTCGGATTCACTAAGCTCAAAATAATACCGGCTCAATCCAAGATACTGGCCATTGCTAGGATTTTGTGAAGAATTTTTTATAAGGATTTCTTTGATTTTTGACGTGCAATGAATTCTTGTATACATAACCATTGCTTTTTCAAATTCTTCATGATTTTCATACCATTCAGCGGCTTTTCGTGAAATTTCATTGATTTTATCAGTTCCAAACTGACTTCGGAACTGATATCTAAAACCTTCCAGCGGAATCGGGCGAATCAGATATACATCATCCTTTTTGTATATAAAATTTGCAATGCTTCGTGCCTTTTCGATATAAGCGGAAGCAAAAGGATTTCCCGTAATATATTCAGCCATTTCTATCGTGAATGAATCAACCGGCGACAATTGAATAAAGAAATTCAAAAACTCAGGGGGCCAGACCTTCGTGACAGAATTCATCATGTATTTTGAAAAAACTTCTCTTAAATGAGGAATCAGCGTTTTTGCATCTGGATTATTTTGAAGACGTGTTGCGGCAACTTTTAGCGCATACGGATTTCCGACTATGAATTCCTGAAGTTTTTCAATATTTTCATTTGTGATATGAATTTTTTTGTCGAAGAAAAATTCTCGGATTTGGTCAATCGTAAGTGCCAGTTCATTCTCACCGATTACGACAAAATTATTCTGCGTGTAATAAGGAACAAGCCAGCCAAGCAAAGGCGGGCGGGCAATAAAAATCGGCCAGACATCATCCCGCTCCGCAATTTCCAGAATTCGATTTTGCTTTTCTTCATCATTTACAAACTGAAGGTCATCAAAAACAACAGGAAGAGGCATCTTTCGTTTGGGATTGATGTGAGACTCAAAATCCGAGAGAAGCTCAGAATCTTTGGAATTGGAAGAATAATAACAGAAAGTTTTGCCAGAAAAGAACTGCCGGACAAGCTCCGTTTTGCCGTAAGATGACATTCCATAAATATAGACAGGTTGAAGGGTACGCCTTGCATTAAAAAGACGGTTCAGAGCTGATTGCGGAACAATATAATCTGACTTTTCCCTCTTCATGAAATTAATATAGCAAATTTTGCAAAAATTTCAAAGCGGGTTTATAATAATTATACAAGTGTTACTCGACACTCGCTTATTTTCATTCAATAAAAGGAGTTAGCATGAAGAATTATTTCGATTTAAAAAATCAGGTCGCGATTGTAACTGGTTGTTCAACAGGGCTTGGAGTCCAGATGGCAAAAGCTCTTGCAAATCAGGGAGCAAAAATCGTCGCTGTTGCACGCCGCAAAGAAATGATTGATGCAGTTGCCAAAGAACTTTCAGACACATACAAAGTTGAGACACTCGCCATTCAGTGCGACATCACAAATACAGAAAAAGTAAATGCCGCAGTCGATGAGGTTCTTGCAAAATTCGGCAGGATTGACATTCTCATCAATAATGCAGGAACAGGAGCTGTTGCCCCGGCCGAAGACATCACTGATGAGCAGTTCAACGGTGAAATGAACGTAGACCTTGCCGGCACATTCAAATTCGCTCGTGCTGTCGCCAAAAAAGCTATGATTCCGGCAAAATACGGCAGAATCATCAATATCGCATCTATGTACGGTCTCGTTGGCAACAAAATTGCAGGTTCCGCTCCATACCATGCGGCAAAAGGCGGCGTAGTCAATCTCACACGTGCTCTGGCAGCAGAATGGGGCAAATACAAAATCACAGTCAACTCAATCTGTCCTGGCTATTTCTACACCCCGCTCACCAAAGAGACTTTGGACTCAGATTTCTTCCAGCAAAACGCACGCACAATGATTCCACTGGAGCGTTACGGAAACGAAGGAGAGCTTGATTCAACGGCAATTTTCCTTGCAAGCCCGGCTTCAAGTTATGTCACAGGCGTTAATCTGCCAGTAGACGGCGGATACACCTGCATGTAATCTCAACAACCATTCCATGCCCGATAATTTTATGTCGGGCTTTTTTTATCTCTTATTTAAATACATTTGACTAAATCTTAAAAAAAATTAAAATAAAATCAGGTAAAAATTTTTTTTCATAAAAAAAGGAGGAATTTTTCACTATGAAAAAATTCATCAGTTCCTTTGTTGCTATCACTCTTGTTACAGGAGTATTCACTGCTTGTAATGATTCAAAAAAAGTAGTCGCAAACAAGGACAAGCCGGTAATATTCTTTAACCGACAGCCATCAGACCCAAAAACAGGCGAAATCGACATGTCTTCTATGAACTGGAATGACAAAACTTTCTATGTCGGCTTCGATGCTGCCAGCGGTGGAATCGTTCAGGGCAAACTGATTACAGATTTTCTTGCCACATCAGATTCATCTTCAATTGACCGCAATGGCGACGGAATCATCGGCTACGTTCTTTGCATCGGCGATGTCGGACACAACGATTCAAAAGCCCGCACAGAAGGAATCCGAAAGGCATTGGGCACATGGAACGGAACTACAGCCCCCAAAACAGTAAAAGAAGGCCTCGCAACTGTCGGCGGCAAAGAACTTAAAGTCGTTGAGCTTGAAGGCAAACCAATGACTGGCTCAGACGGCTCGACATGGAATTCTACAGCTGCAACAGAATCAATGAACAATTGGGTTGAAAAATTCGGAAATGCAATCGATATGGTCATCTCCAACAATGACGGCATGGCGATGGGTTGTTTGCAGGCATCAAACTTCCCGGATGGCGTTCCAATCTTTGGCTACGATGCAAATTCAGACGCAATTGAGGCAATCGGCGCAGGAAAACTCACAGGAACAGTCTCTCAGAACGTCGATGCGCAGGCAGCAGCTACCTTGCAGCTCATCCGAAACACTTTGGACGGGCTCACCGAAAGCGAAATTGTCAAAACTGGAATCACAAAAACAGATAAATACGGCAATAAAATCACCGCAGGAATCGATTACATTCCAGCAATGAAGGCTTTACTCGCTCAGAATACCGGCGTCAACAAGGAAAACTGGATCTATTACACCGCAGGCACTCGAGATGTCGCCATCAAGCACACAAACGCCCGCGAAAAGAAGGTTCTTCTCACATTGTACAATGGTTCAGATGACTTCCTTGCTTCTTCATATTTGCCGGCCCTCAACTACTACGCTCCGCTCCTTGGTCTCAATCTCACAATAGTTCAGGGCGACGGTCAGAATGAATCCAGCTGTCTCAACGGATTCGTCAATGTCGATGAATACGATGCTTACGCCATCAACATGATTAAAACAAATTCCGGCCGAAGTTATCTTCAGAAATTAAACTAATCCACAAAAAAGGGGCTTCCAAAAAGGGAGCCCCGCTCTATTTTAAATCAATCTATTGCCAGACAGAATTTAAATTCGGAACAGCAAGAAGCACAGGCTGTCCTTTTTCATTGGTAACAAGGATTCCCTCGCTATAAAAATTGAGAGGACTTGCTCCGTTTATCGCAACATCACTCTTCTTTTTAAGAACCAGGTTTTTATCGAACGAAGCAAGATAATTCTTTCCGCCATCGCTTACAATCACAAAGAAATCCTCGCCATGCTGTAAAAGCGGAGAATTTTCAGACAAAGTTTCTTCGCTTTCTTTTTTGATTTCAAGAGTTTCCTCATCAACAAGACAGAGTTTTATTGCAGAATGTTTGTCATTCACGCCGCATACGGCAACAAATCCTTCGGAAACAGGATAAATCGTCTTCTCACGAATCTGTTTGAGAGAAGATTTTTTGACAATCTCACCGGACTGAGGATTTACGGTCATCAAAGAATAAAGCTTGTTTTTTTCATCAACAACAAACAGGCTTGTGAGATATTTCTGATTTTGAGTTTCGTTCGTTTTTGAAAGCTCTTCCTTTTTTATCTCAGCCTTGTCCTTTGCAATCTGCTCGCGTTCGCTTTTTACCTCGTCGTTCTTTTTATCAGCAATTTTCTGCTGTTTTTCTGATTCCTTTGCAGATTCAGCGGCCTCGGCTTTCTTTCCGTCCTTCTTTTCCTGAGCGGCTTCTTTTTGAGCAGTTTTTGCCTTTTCGCTCGCATCCCCCGCTTCTTTTTCTTTTATGTCAGCCATTTTTTCACGGATTTCGACATTTTTATCATCCTCTGAGCGCAAAGCTTCAATTACCTTATCATCACTGATTTCAGAAGTCTCTACAGTAGCAGCACCTTCAGCAATCGCTCCCAGCGGAATCACAATCTGAGTCTTTCCGGCCCATTCTTCCCAGTTTGTGCTCAAGCCCACAGAATCTTCCGTAAGATAAGTGAGAACCGAGGCTTTGTACTTTGAGGAGAATGCAGGAATCTGACCGCGATACACGGCATTGTAGACAGTAATGAAAACCGCAAGTGTCTCAGAATCCTCACGTGAATATCCGTATGCCGCCATCAAAAAGCCGGTTATGATTCGGCGCAAGTTGTTGATGTGGTCAACACCAGCCGTAGAGTTCAAAATGAGAATGTCAGCATCAAGCCCCTTCTCTTCGTCACCGCCAACAACATGATTTACTGAATATTTTGAATAAGGCTCTACCGAAAGAGGATTTTCAACGTCAGCGGCAACCTGACGGCCAAGATTCGTTCCGATTCCAGTAATGGCGTCGGCTGTCTCAATCACGGCATGAGGACCGCCATAATTCTCGAACTGAACAGCATCGCTCTGCGCCGACTGAAGCTCGTCTTTATTGACATCAACGGCAAAAGCAGCCGTACAAATTAAAATTCCCGCAAAAAATCCCGCAAATTTCTTCATTTCAATAATTCCTTCGCACTTGTCAAAAATCCCGCCATGTTCTGAATGTCAGACGGAATAATAATTTTTGTTGATTCGCCTTTGCTCACTTCCTTAAAGGCTTCAAGGCTCTTGAGCTTGATTACCGCATCATCGGCCCCTGCCTCACGAATCATCTGGATTCCCTGAGCCGTAGCCTTCTGAACTTCAAGAATTGCCTCAGCCTCACCTTTTGCTTTTTGTACGGCAGCTTCTTTCTGGGCTTCGGCTTCAAGAATCAATGCCTGTTTTTTGCCTTCAGCTTCAAGAATCGCGCTCTGCTTGTGGCCTTCAGCAATCAGAATCTGCTCACGGCGTTCCCGCTCGGCTCTCATCTGCTTTTCCATCGCTTCCTGAATTGCCTTTGGCGGATCAATGTTCTTAACCTCTACACGAGTGACTTTGATTCCCCACGGGTCTGTCGCCTCATCAAGAATGCTCCGCATCTTTGTGTTGATAACATCACGGCTCGTAAGTGTCTCATCAAGCTCCAGCTCACCAATAATGTTTCGGAGCGTAGTTGACGTGAGGTTCTCCAAAGCGAAATTCGGACTCTCAACACCGTAAGTGTATAATTTCGGGTCTGTGACCTGGCAGTAAACCACAGTGTCAATCTGCATCGTAACATTGTCCTTTGTAATAACAGGCTGAGGAGGGAAATCCATCACCTTTTCTTTGAGCGACATCGAATTTGCAATCCGGTCGATAAAAGGCAGCTTAACATGGAAACCAACCTGCCAGGTAGTGCAATAGGCTCCAAGCCTCTCAATGACGCAGGCCCTAGACTGAGGTACAATCCTGACATTTGCGACAATCATCACAAACACAACAAATAAAATTACAGCAAAAATTGGAATCATCATTTTTTACTTCTCCTTATTTTTCTTTTACAACAAGCGTATTGCCCTCTACACGAGAGACCACACAAACCGTGCCTTTCGGAATCTCAGCTCCGCTCCCCTCCCCTATCGCAGTCCACACAATTCCGTTCGAAGCTTTGACTTCGCCTTTTTCGAATTTTGTAATTTTCTTGACGACCAGAACTTCCTGCCCGTCAAGAGAATTCACGTTCGTAGGCACACGACCAAGATGAAGCTTTTTAACAGCAAAAGGCCTTGTGAATATCATGAGAAGAATCGTGATAAGGAAGAAAATCAAAAACTGCCAACGAAGCGGCAAACCTGTGCGGGAAAGGAAAATCATGAGCAGCGCAGAAATTGCCGCCCAGACAGTAGTGAGAGTAAAAGTGACCGCCTCAAAAATAAGGCACACAATCATGACTCCCACCCAAAACCATGGAAGATGAGAAAGAATCAAATCAAAGAATTCACTCATTCTTCAATTATAAAACGAATTTTAAATTTTAGAAAGAAAAATTTACACGCGCTCAAAATCCGCAGAAGAATAAACGTAATCCACGCCATAGTCGTTAATCACGAAAATAGAGCCTTTCTGCGGACCGGAAACAATCTCACCCACACAAAGATAAATTTTATCACGCTCGAAATAATCGCAGGCGTCACCAACATAACGGATTTTGTAAAGTGTCCTTTCTGTCTTGTTTTGCATAGTAATTCATTATCGGTAAAAGATTAAGCAATCTTTAAGATTTCAGGCGAACCGTTTTCCTCCGGGCTTTGCGGCGAGCACTTTCATTATCGTGCTCGTTTGGTTCCGCTACCGCTCCATTTCAGTGGATTGGAGCTTGCCCCAATCCACTGAAACAGCTTCGCCGCCACTCCAATCCCGCGCCAGAATTTTCTTCAAAAAACGGTCTTTTCTCCTTCGGTGATGAAATTACTCGAATTAAATTTTTTGAATTCGTTAAAACCAATTTTTGTGCTATATTTATATAAATATATACTTTTACATATATCTATATATTTTTCACTAGCTTTTTCTATATACTTTTTACTATTTTATTTTATATTTTCATAGTTGATTTAATATATAAAATGCTATATAAATATAAATATATATTTATTGTAATTTTTGCTAAATTCCGCAAGGGATGAAAATTTCAAAAAGGTGGGATATTTATGAAATCATTCGTTTTTTTAAATCGCAAGGGCGGAACAGGAAAAACAAGCATTTCCGTAACCTGTGCAATCGAGCTGGCTCGCCGTGGCTTCAAAACAGTGCTGGTAGACTGTGACCCTCAGGGCAATTCGTCTTCATGGCTCTCAAAGAATTTTCAGTATGAACTTTCGGATGTACTCAACGGAAAAATCAAAGTAGGGGATTGTCTTGTTCAGACTCATTTCGAAAATCTTTTTCTGCTGCCAACATTCGCAATCAACGGCGGCCTCCAGAGTTTTGCTTCAAGCACACGGAACTACTACGCATTCGAGGACACAGTTTTCCCGGATCTCAAGGATTTTGACTTCCTCATTTTTGACACCTCTCCGGCATTCGGGGACTTCGAAAAAGGAATCGCAAACTGCGCAGATGTAATCGTCCCTGTCCTCAAGCTCGATCAGTTTTCGGCAGACGGATTCCAGACTCTGATTGAAAACCTCATCACCACTACAAAAGAAATCCGCTGCAAGGATCTGCTCGAGAAAATCTCTTTCGTCATCCTTAACCAGCAGGACAAACGAATGAAGTTCCAGTCTCTATTCGCGGAAAATTTCATGAAAAACTTCGATGACACACAGTTTCTCACGATTCCGACCGATACATCTTTCGTTAAGGCACAAATCCTAAAAAACTGCATTCAGGACAAATCTATCACCGCCCGAAAGGAAACCATGGACGCAATTGATTCAATCATCAAGGAGATGACAAAATAATGAAAGTTCCACAGAATTACAACGCAGGCGCAACCAAAAAAGTCAATCCTCTTGAAGCTGCAATCGCGGGCAATTTCTCAAAAAGCTCAGAACCGCAGGCTTCGTCTGGGCAGGGAAGGGCAGATTTTCCTGCATCAGAATCAACGTCACAAATTTTCAACGCTAAAGCAACTTCGACGATTGAACCAGCTCAAAATGAGCCTGCACAGGTACAAAATACACAGCAAGTCGCTTCTGCCGCACCGGTCGAAAGCACACAAGCCGCAGCCGAGCCAAAAACACCTTCCCGCCGCGAAGTAAAAGAAAAATTCCTCGTCTCAATGTCAAAAGGCGAGCGAAGCATTTTCAAGTCATTCTGCGCGCTCAAAGGTGTATCGATGAATCACTTCGTCATGTGCGCGATGGATTACTTCAAGGAAGATCTGGAGAACGGAAAAGTTTCAATCAGCTCGCACTCATACAAGCGAAAGGAAGGCTAGGATGTCGGAAGAAGAAAACAAATATTTGCAGGAACTGTTTCCGATTGAGGCGACTACAACCGAAATCATAAAAAAGTTCCGGAGTTACATCGCAAGCCCGTTCATCGCTGCGGCTCTCCCGCTCAAAGACGTAAAAAAGAACGTGTTCGAGCGAAAATACAACAACATTAACTTCAAGCTCACGAGCGACATCAAAGTTCCTTACGGAAAAAACGGGCGTCTCCTTCTCACGATTATGACCACGCACGCTGTCCTCGACAAAGAGGCAAGCCCGGAAAAGCCTGTCATCTTGCAATACAGCTCATTGCAGCAGCTTCTTGACGAGCTTCAGCTTCCAAAACAGCGCGGCAAAGAAATAAAGGAGCAGCTTGAATGTTTCTCAGGGGCATCTTTCGTATTCCGTGAGAAAAAAATCCAGAAGACGCAGAAATATCTTTTCAAAGAATTTTTCAGTGAGGACGAAAAGCTTGACGGTGAGGTAACGGCCACATGGCATTCAAGCGGGGTAGTGCCTTTCTTCGAATCAATGAGCTATGTTGACATCGACGAGAACGGCAAGGAAAAAAAGAGCATTGGTCTCACAATCGTTCTTTCAGATAAATTCACCAAACTTTCCAAGGAGCACTCAGTTCCGATTGATTACGGCGTTTACAAAGAAATTTCGAGTGTCGTCGGAAAGGATTTGTACGCTTGGTTTGTTTACCGCAACAACAGCATCACCGAGCCGATTTTCATTTCCCGTGAGTCTCTCATAAATCAATTCTTGCCTATCAAGGAAAAGAGCTATGAATCCGAGGAAAGGGTCAACTGGAACACATTGAAGGAGCAGATTAATCTTATCAAAAAGAAGTATTATCCTGATCTCAATGTGTCGATTGCGAATGATAATTCAGGCATTACGCTTTCAAAAAGCAAACCTGTAATTTTACCGAACGACAAGCATTATGTTCTTGTCACGGCAAATTTATAAATAGTTTTTGAGTCACAAAAACACAACGTTTATGAACTTATGAACTGATTTTACTATTTGCTTTAAATTTTAAAATCTATTTGAATTCTATTTGTTTATATAGAAGATGTTGTGAATTTGTGACGCTTTCGTTGAAATTGTGTTACCGCGCATATTTTATATCCTTTGTAATTCATTGTATGATAAAAGATTACGATGATTTGAATTTCGTTGTAAATCTGTGACTTTTTTGGGAGTTTTCCACGCGTTTTTGTTCATAAGCGTTGACTCTCAGTTACTTTTTTACTCTTTCTTCTATAATAAATGTTGATTTTCGTTGGCCTTTTGTGACTTAATTCTGTTTTTGTTTCTGTCCGGAGAATTTTTTTATTGAAAAACGTTGAGAATCTGTTACTAAATTTTTTCAACATCGGTTTTATAATAAAAATAGCGTTGAGAATTTGTGACTTAAATTTATTCTTTGCCAGATTTCTTTTGCATAGAAACAAAAGTTCTGTTTTTTGCCTGAATTACAGCTTGTTTTTCAGATTTCGTTGAAAATCTGTTACCAAAAATATTTTATTCGTTGAGAATTTGTTACTACCGGTCGGTAAATTCTATGAGTTAATGCGGGCGTTGAAAATTTGTTACTTGATTAAATCGTTATATTGCAGAAAATTAACCGTACTTAACATGAGCGTCTTTTTCCGGTGTTTTGTAACTGGCTAACGAGTGTTATTTTGTCTTTCCGTTGATTTTTTGTTACCAGGCTGTATGAATTTGTAGACAAATTTAGGATGTTGCTTTGTTTTTCCTTGCGTTGAAAATTTGTTACTATAAAAATTACAAAAAAGACTTAATTTTTTCTGTAATTTATTTGGATATATGCTATAATGTCCTAACTTTATGGAGGCATTATGAACATTACAAAAATACAGAATGAAAATGAAATCACTCTTGGAATCGCAGGTCGTCTCGATACAATTACAGCTCCTGATTTGGAGAAAGAGATTGCCGGGGTTTCATCTGCAAACTCTATGGTAATTGATTGCTCAAAACTCGATTACATTTCGTCGGCAGGCTTGCGAGTGCTTCTTTCGGCGCATAAAGCTTTTGCCAAGAAAGGCGGTATGATTGTAAAAAATGTGAACGAAACCGTTCTTGATATTTTTGATGTTACGGGTTTCAAAGATATTCTTAATATTCAGTAGTTTCAGGGGTCGTGAATGAAATCTGATATTTGCAAAATTTCTCACAACAAAGATTCTCTTATGGTTTTGCTTAATGAGACAGAAAAAGTTGCTTCATATTCAAATCTTGACAAAAAACAGTCTGGCCGGCTTCGTCTTCTTGCGGAGGAGCTGGTTGGAATGCTGCCAGAGCTTCTTGAATTTTCGGACGGTGAATTCTGGGTTGAGAGCGAAGGAAAGAATTTCGAGCTTCACACGGCATTAACTCCAAATGGATTGATGAATAATGAGATGCGTGAAAAACTGCTTTCTGTTTCAACTTCTGGCAAAAATGCTTCTGCTGCCGGAATCATGGCAAAAATCAAGCTTGCTATAGAATTCATGCTGATTGATTATGAAAAAAATGCTGCCACGTTTCCTTCTGAGTATGTTTTCCTTAATGAAGGAATTGGTACTGTCCCTTATTTTTCGGGTGAGGCATGGTCGCTTGCAACTTATCGTCAGAATGCCCAAAAGCAAAAAAATGAAAAATGGGATGAGCTTGAGCGTTCAATAATCGCAAACATAGCCGATGAAGTCCTTGTCGGAATTCAGGGCAAAAAGGTAGAGGTTATCGTAAAAAAAGCATTTTAAAATATGAATGTCTATAATACAGTCGCAGAACTTTGTTCTCTTATAATCACTTCTTGTACGGAAGAGTTTTTCGTGCACTATAGCTGCATCTCAAATGCCGAGAAGTTTCGGATTAATGAGCTTGTTTTTGAGAAAATTCCGGTTCTTTTTGAAAAAGAGACTGAAAGACTCCGGATTTTTGAAGTTCACCAGCTTTCAGAAGAGGATTTAACCGATGAGTTTTTTGATAGTCTTAAAGCTCTTTCGGACAAACTTTATAAAAACCAATATTATTTTGCGATTGTAGGATTGATTCAGATTCTGGATGAGGCTGTTGAATCATTGTTAAAGAAAAAAATTGCCGAATTCCAGGCAGATGATTTTTCTGTCGTGCTCAACACAAACCGGGAGACGACTGGAATAGGTCTTTTGCCTCGAACTTCTTGCGTGTGGGAGCGAAAGCACAGGCTTAGTCACAGCTACAACCGCATGGACAATTTTCTGTTTAACATGCTTCTCATGGAAAACACGATTTTAGGCGAGCTGATTGACAAGCATTTCTTTCTCAAAAAAGATTTGTTCCCCAAATTTGCAAAGACGGGCAGCTTAAAAATAGCCGCCACGCCTCTCCGGCTGGAAAGGCGTTTTGATGTCGTTCCGTATTCAGAGGATAAAGTTCAGTTTTTTAAAATTGCCTACGATGAATCTGACCACGATATTGAAAACGCGCTCGTCTGGGAAAAGATTGTCACAGCCTCAAAGAATGAAAGCGACATAATTGTGTTCCCGGAGATGCTCGGAAATCCTGAGATGACAGGTTATATTACAGAAAAACTCAAGTCTGTTTCTGACGAAGAGCGGGAAAACATTCCGTCGCTGATAATTTTACCGTCATTTTGGGAAAAAAAGGGCAACACTGTCACGATTCTTGATAAATTCGGTAATATTATATGCCGTCAGAGCAAGCAGAATCCTTTCCGCGCGGATTTAAACGGAACAGGCTTCCTTGAAGGAATTCTTTCGAGTCTTGTGGTGAATATCTTTCATTATGAAGGAATCGGCCGTATCGCCATTCTGATTTGCAAGGATTTTTTGACTACAAAGTACATGGAACAGCTCATGCGTTGCTTCAAACTCACGCTGATTATTGTTCCTTCGTTCTCAACCGGCTCTTATGATTTCCGTCAGTCTTCTGATTTATGTGCCCACGATGACTGCAATGTTGTCTGGATTAACACTTGCGCGGCCCTCGAAAAAGGCAAGGAGCCGAATTTTGAAAATATAGGCTATGTCCGAAAACGAATCAGCCGCACCGATGACGAGGCGCAGATGCTTTGCAAAATGCCGATTTGTGACGGAGCTTTCAAAGGTCAGTGCAATCATGACTGCATTTATTATGAGACAATAAATGGAGTGTAAGCTATGAAATTCAAATCAATCAATAAAATCCATCAGGGAAAATTCATTACCCGATATAACATAGACTACGAGACAGTGAGTGGCAGGGGCAAGACTTACGAAATGATTAGCCGTAACCCTAACATCACTGACTATGATGATTTGCGTGGAGGGCGCGTTGATGCTGTCGTCATGATTTTACACGATGAGAGCAATGAGCAGATTCTTCTTTCACGTGAATTCCGTATGGCGACAGGGGAGTGGGTCTACAATTTTCCGGCAGGCCTTATTGACAGCGGGGAAGATGCTGCTTCGGCGGCAGAACGTGAGTTGCGTGAGGAAACAGGCCTCAAACTCACTCGTATAGATGAAATCTGGTTTGAGAGTTATTCTGCTGTAGGATTCTCTAACGAAAAAAATATCGTAATTGAGGGAATGGCGAGCGGCGAAATCAAGCCGAGCGATTCCGAAATGGAAGAAATCGAAGCCTACTGGTATACTAAGGCTGAAATACGGGCTTTGCTGAAAGTAGCGCGCTTTGCTGCCCGAACACAGGCTTATTGCGTGCTTTGGAGCCGGGAGCAAAAATAATGAAACGTTCAATTTTCAGAAAATCAGCTTTGGACAGAATTGCTTCTCTTGATCAGCTTGACCAGACTATGACAGTCGTAAAGCCGTCTAGTGTTCTTGCTTTGATTTCTGTTGCGGTCATTGTCGTTGTGGCACTTATGTGGGGCATTTTCGGCTCGGTGCCAGACACAGTGAGCGGAACAGGCGTCCTTGTTAACAGCGATCACATTACGAGCGTAAAATATGCAAATCAGGGCGCGGTCAAAAATATTTTTGTGAATCATGGTGACACGGTTCATAACGGGCAGATTATTGCACGAATTGAACGGCAGGATATTCTTGATCAGATTAAAGTGAACGAAAAAAAACTCGAGGGCTTCCTAAAAATACAGGAAATGATTCGGGCTACCAGCAGGGGTGGCAGCGAAAAGCAATGGATGATGAAAAGTCTTTTTGAGCAGGGGCTTATCACGGAGCAGGAATATCTTAATTCTCGTCGGGCAGAAATGAGCATTGATCAGCAGATTACTGAGCTAAAACAACAGATTCTTCTGTTAAATGATAATTATCAGACTGCGACTCAGGTTTTGGCAACGGCGAGCGGGCGCGTTATGGAAATCCCTATGCGACGCGGTGATTATGTCCAACCAGGGAGCACCATTGCGGTTATTGAATCTGGAGCAGGGGATGTCACAATCGGCGCGCTTGTTTATTTTCCGGCGGTCGAGGGCAAAAAAATCCGCCCCGGCATGAAAATCGGTCTCGCACCAACAACTGTCAAGCAGGAAGAATACGGTTTCATTCAGGGGTTGATAACGGATGTCTCCGAGTTTCCTGTTAGTGATAATTATCTTGTTTCAAGCTTGCAAAATTCTAGTCTTGCGAGAACTTTCCATCAGATTCAAAATCCAATCGAGGTTAAGGTAAGCATTATTCCTGATCCAACGACTTATTCCGGCTATAAATGGTCTTCATCAAAAGGTCCTGCACAAAAAATTGGTTCCGGCTACATTTGCTCTGCAAAAGTAACTACGGATTCCAAACGTCCAATTTCACTCATTGTTCCTACACTCAAGAAAAAATTCCTTGGTGTGGGAGAGGAGTATACAGTCAGTATTAATAAATAAATGGAGGCAGATACGCTGTCTCCGTGCAACGCCGTTAACGCGGAGTTTTTATCAGGAGAAAATCTTGCTCTACTGGTGCTTGAACAAAAGGTTCGGACTGTTTGCTTTTGCAGGTTACACGGCAGGACTGGCTCTAAATGCTTTAGTAAAATTGACGGCTTGCGTTTATTGTCCGTGGATTCGTGATTCGCGGGTTTTTCCGGCCGGGGATGCAATCAGGACGGCCACGGTGATATCGGAATGTTTGTTGATTTTTTATATCATCCTGCTGTGGCCGATTGTCATTAAGCTTGTGACAAATAAGACTCATAAAACTGAAAATTGATGTAATAGAGCAGATTTTTAAGACTATTTTTTTTGCAAATTTTACGTTTTTATCTCGCTTTTTAAAAAAGAGTGGTATAATACTAATTTGTGAAAAAGAGTCTTTCTATAAGCGCATTAGTTGTAATTTTTGTTGCTCAGTTAGTCGGTATTCTTGGGATTCTTTATCTCAAATATTGTATGGATGTACAGGCGTCTTTGTATGATTCCATGACCAACCAGATATTTGAGGAAGAGCGGGATGTCGAGGAAATCCGAAGCCTTTTGTACAAATACGAGTACAATATGGTTGCGATATTGAATGCTTCAATCCCTGATAAGGAAGAAAATTCTACTGCACTTTCTACGACTGAGCTTAAAATTCGCAATCAGCTTATAAAACATTCTGAGATAATGAAAAACATGGAGCGTGGTTCTGGGAAGGAACGGCTTTTCAGGAGCGTGAACGACGGTGTTCTTAATTATCTCAACTACAATGCCGTTCTTCTTTCGATGCGAGATTCCGAAAATCCGGAGGCAATCACACAGTTCGTCAAAGTTTTTATTATTCCGCTTATGACGAGGCTCAATTTCAGCATTGATAAGCTTTCTGAAATGTCCAAGATATACATCGAGCAGTCAAAATCGGATATGGATTCTTACCTTAAGTCCACGAAACTTTTTTCTATAATTGGATTTGTCGTGCTTGTTTTTTCACTTGTAATCAGCACGATTTACACTTACAAGGTTTTAAAAGAACTTGAAGAAAAGAACAAATTTTTCCAGTCAAAATCCGAAGCCAACGAAATGCGAATCCTTGAAATCCAAAACAAGACGATTATGGGAATCGCCGACCTTGTTGAGAGCAGGAGCGGAGAGACAGGGCAGCATGTAAAGCGAACGAGCCATCTTGTTAACATGATTCTGATGCAGGCCAAAAAGAAAGGCAAATGGACTGAAATCCTTACAGATGAATACATTGACTATGTGACGAGGGCGGCCCCGATGCATGATTTGGAAAAAATCGTAATTCCTGATGCAATCTTGAATAAACCCGGTAAATTTACTCCGGAAGAGTTTGAAATCATGAAGACGCATGCGAGCGCGGGCGGAAAAATTGTCTATGACATTATTGGTGGCGTTGCGGAAAAAAATTATGTTGACATAGCTTCGGACATTGCGAGCTATCATCATGAAAAATGGAACGGAAAGGGATATCCGAACGGAAAGGCGGGCGAAGAAATTCCTCTTTGCGCGCGGATTATGGCTGTAGCCGATGTTTTTGATGCCCTTGTTTCCGAGCGATGCTACAAAAAGCCGATGAGCTACGATGATGCCTTTGCATTGATTGAGCGGGAATCTGGAGAGCATTTCGACCCGGATGTTGTAGAATTATTTATGGGGCTGAAGGATGAGATTTATGCGGAAAAATAAGATTTTTCTTTCATTGTTTTTGATTTTTCTCGTTTTTTTTACAGGATGTGCGGGCAAAGACGAAAAAGAACAGGTTCGTACAGTTCAATTTTCGTGGTGGGGCAATGATTCTCGTGCAGAATACACTCTCAAAGGGATCGAATTGTTTGAGTCAGAAAATCCGTATGTCAAAATTGAGCCAAAATTTGATTCCTGGAGCCAATACGAAAAGAATTTTGAAGAAGATTTTGAGACTGGTGGATGTGCCGATGTGATGCAGATTAATTTTGACTGGCTCAATAAATACTCTCCCGATGGGAACGGATTCTATGACATCAATAATCTTGCTGATTATGTGGAACTTTACAATTACACTTTGAAAGATTTGGATTATGGAAGCGTCAACGGAAAACTTAATGCGATTCCTGTTGCATTTAACACGGCGATTCCAGTCTTTGACAAAACTTTTTTTGATGAAAATTCGCTGAAAATTCCTTCGTCATGGGATGAGCTGTTTTCACTGGCAAAAATCTTAAAGCAAAACGACAGGTATGTGTTCACTTTGAGCAACCGGCATCTTCTATTTTTGGCTGTAGCGTGGTTTGAGCAAACTTTTTCTAAAAAAGTGTTTCTGATGGATGGCCGTCTGAATGTTTCTGAAGGGGAACTGGGGCAGATTTTTGATTTTGTCAGGCGGCTCGTGCAGGAACATGTGGTTTATTCACCCACGAGAGGTTTCAGAATCAGTGCGTTGAAAACTCAAAAAATTGTCGGTGCGGTTTTGTGGTGCAATGAAATTTCTTTGTTCGTTAAGGAAACTGAGTCTCTTGGAAAAAATGCCGTTCTTGGTAATTTCATCGCAACGCCTGGAGCGAAGGAATCCGGCTGGTACTTAAAACCCGCATCCATGTATGCGATAAAAAAAGACTGTAATAATCCTGAATTAGCCGCAAAATTTTTGAATTTTCTAGTCAACAATCAGGATTTTGCACTCATGCAGAAAAATGACAAAGGTGTTCCTGTCAGTAATAAAGCGCTGACTGCCCTGATGGAAAAAAATCAGCTGGAATCCCTTCAGTATTTTGCCCTTCTTAAAATTCGTTTCAACCGAGGCTCTATAAACCCGATGCTTCCTGTCATGGAAGATAATGCTGTGATCAAGTCGTTTGCAAAAAATGCCTTTGATTATGCAGAGGAAAAAGTGTCAAAAATGGATGCCGTAAACGCATTCGCAAGTTTGTGGTAAAAAATCAAATTTTTTTCAAAAACTTTTAGCCCTTTTTCAAACTTCTTCGTATAAATATATGAGTTGATTTCAAAAATCGTTTAGTTTTGAAGTTTCTCAAATTATAACTCAGATTTTGTGTTATGGAGAAAAAATGAAAGGTCTTATTTTTTACAGTGTTATAGTTAGTTCAGTTGTATTTTTCGGTGGTTCTTATGTACTTACCTTGTTCATATAAAAACTGAAAAGATGGAAAGATAAATCGCATTTTTTGGTTTTGGCTCTTTTACTTTGGATTTTATGCTTTGCTGCACCATACGCAAAAGAGAAATAAGAAGCTTCTCCTACCCGGTGAAGAAAGCATGTCAGTAAGCGTGGAATGGCGGCAGAAATGCCGCTTTTTGTGTTTATATTTGATTTTTTATCTATAATCAGCCATTTTCACAAACAAAAATTCCCAATATTATTCTATAATATAAAAAAGGAAAAAAAATATGAAACCGGTTAGCAAACTTTCCATCTTTGCCATTGTGCTATTTGCTGCTGCTGGAGTATTTGCAGTTTCTTTCGGCTCTGTCTTTCTGTTCAGAAAAGTTGTCGATTACATGGCGAATCCTTCCGATGAGGCTGTTCGTGACATGGCGTTCAGGGATTTCAGGATGTTTCAGGATTCTTTTAGTTCGCACCGAACTTTCTGGATTTCCGATTCTGACTTGAAATACTATTCCAATATATGACCTTGAGAAAAAAATCCCTATTACAACGGCTATGCCTGAGCTCAAAAGCGTTAAAAATCTTTTTTCGAACCATAATGTTTTCCATTCGACTATGCGCGGTGTTTATATGATTGCCCGATTGAATCTTTGCGGTGGCAGATGGCGCTTTTTGTCCCTTTTACCGTAAAAGCATTCGGGATTCATCTGCGTCCGTAGGGCAGCTTGTAAAAAACATTGAGCAGATTAGTGGTTCGATGGAAAGCATGGCATCTTCGTTCAATATTTTGGATAAGGAAGCTCAGAGCGGAATGTCAAAACAGCAGAAAGTGAATGAGCGGATTTCTCAGATTGATGAGCAGTCTCAGATGCTCCAGGAGGCAAACATGGCGATTGCGGCGATTGCCGAGCAGACAAATTTTGCTTGCGATGAATGCAGCGATCGAAGCGGCCCATGCAGGTGAAGCGGGAAAAGGGTTTGCCGTTGTTGCAGATGAAATTCGTAAACTTTCAGAGACATCTTCAGGACAGTGTGAGGCCCCTGCCCGGGAACGGCATCCCATGCCGGTGGGAGGACCCGAAAAAAAATGAAAAAAAATCGAAAAAAAAATTAAAAAGTGTTGACAGAAAAAATGAGCCGT
>Ga0256404_1003169_pt1 | contig 34347 bp, 33 predicted proteins | sample RumenRJG_01DNA_FD_185990 | JGI IMG/M metagenome (GOLD analysis project Ga0256404, IMG submission 185990) | Bovine rumen microbial communities from Lethbridge, Alberta, Canada - RJG_01 | ecosystem: Host-associated > Mammals > Digestive system > Stomach > Rumen | place: Canada: Alberta | collected... | reverse complement strand
TATTGGTGATCTGGCAGTTCTCCAGCTTGATGCGACTGTTGATGGCATGCAGGCCGTAGCCCTGACAGCTGTGAATCGTCGAACACACCATCTCGAGTTTCATCCGCTCCACGTCTGACGAGTCGGCCACGATGCCGTCGAAGGGGCTGTGGATATCGGTGTAGACGAGTCGGTTTCCGTACGACGACGACTGGAAGTGCAAGCCTTTCCACTGGCCGCTAATCTGGTCATAGGTCAGGTTGTCGAACATTCGGTCCAGGCGGTCCCCGCGCAGCACGATGTTTGCTTCGGGTGTGCCTTCAGCGATGAGCGTACCATGTACGTCGATGCCCGCGTCGGCATGGAAATAGAACGTGCTGCCTGCAGCCAGTGTCAGAGTGGCAGCGCTGTCGACGGTGATGCCTCCGTAGACGACCACAGGCTTGTCGGTCGCTGAGAGCACGGAGTCCCTGCTGATGCGTACATTGCTGAGCAGCCGTGCATCCCACGAATAAGCATTGAGGTTGACCTTCTGTGTGACACCACTTTCAAGGGTGAAAAGCAAGTTGTCCTCTACGAGTTGAGGCTTGTCCTGATAATTATAAGGCGTAGTGGCTTCCACAAAAATGCGGATGCTGTCTTTGTTGCGTAGTTCTACATTGCTGGTTTGGAATCCTACTGCCGCCCCAAGGTATGATCCGTCGACATTGACGCGGAAACCTGACTGGTTGCCTCGCTCCAGTCGGATGTTAGTGCATCTGATTCCTTCTCCCGACCGGTTGTAGACCCAAAAGTCCTTTGTCCTCGATGGAACGTTGCTGAACAATGTGTCTAATTTTATTGAGTCTGCAGAGAACGTGAGCAGTCTCGACGGTGAGAGCGTGAATGACTCGTCGTCGCTGCACGATGTTAATGATACGATCGTTGCAAATAGTAGCAGGATGATATTTCGAAACTTCATTACAATGATAACGGCTATTTCACAAATTTATTGTGAACCAGCTGTTCTAAGTCTTCAAGTTGCAACTGTTGGAAATCGCTGACCACGAGGTCGGAGAGAGGAGCAATGGCGTCGGCTGGGTTGGTGGTGGCCAGGCCAACGACGGCCATACCGGCGCTCTTTACTGCTTTCAGACCGTTGAAGCTATCTTCAAATCCTACACACTCCTGCGGTTTCACGCCCAGGCGTTCTGCCCCCAGCAGGTAACATTGTGGATGGGGCTTGCTTTCCGTGAAGTCTTCAGCTGTTAGAATGGCATCAAAGAGTTGTTCTATTTCTGGATGCGAGCGATATACATTGGCCATTTTGGGCACATTGCTGCTGGTCACGATCGCCGTACGAATGCCCTTCTGATGTAGTTGCTCGATGAAGTTTCTTACCCCGGGAATATAGTCGTACGACATGCTTTTCTCGAAGTCGTTCAGGCGTTCTGTAATGATAGGTTGCTCATCTTTCAGAGATGCAAAGGCGGTTTCGTATATTTGAACCAAGGTTTGTCCTTTTATTTCTTTTTCCAGTCCAGGGCGGTCAGGAAAATAATGCCTGCATTGGCTTCCCCAAAAACGTGAATACTGAGTTTCGGTGTCAAAGATAACACCGTCGAGATCGAAGAGAGCAGCCTTCAGCATGTGATATGGTTGTTTCATTTGTTTTCTATCAGCGTGTTGTCGATATATTCCAGTCCTTTCTGAGTGCAAAAGCCTCTTAGGAAAAGGAAGATGATGTTTCTGAATATATATTGGGGCTCATATTGAAAGTACAATTGACGGGCAATGGCGTTTTGCGTCATGCCTTCGCCAAGCCTTGAAATGAGTTCGTAGTCTACGTCGCTACGGAAATAGCCTTCCTTGACACCTCGTTGGAAAAAAACGGTTGGCATTCTCCTCACTTTTTTGGTGCTTCTTGCGCAAGAACTCCGTCACCAGTGGATAGCGGCTGATTTCGGTGATAAATGTCAGAGGCAACGAGGAGAGTTCTTCCATCTGCATGTGGTAGAACTTCATGATAATATCCATTGTGTTCGGGTTCTTTTCGGTGACATACTTCGCCATCTCTTCCTCGCCCATAGCCTGTTTGAGCCTGATGCCTTCCAGCAGCAAACTCTCCTTGTTGGGAAATATTTCGTATAGGGTGGTGCGTTTTGAGATGCCAAGGCTTCCCGCGATGTCATCCATCTTCACAGCACGTATGCCACGTTGGATGAAATCCTGCATGGCAACTTCCAGAATTCGGCCTCTCAGTTCCTTTCTGTATTCTGTCGGATGGTTTAATTTTTTCATCGTCAATTATGATTGATGCTACAAAGTTACGCTTTTTTTGATGAAAAGCGTGTTCTCTTTGAATTTTTTCGTGTTAACGTTTCCTAAACGGCCCGTGCAGTAAATGTTTTTTTGTAATTTTGCATAGTTTAATTACTGCATACCATAACATTAGAAACACATTATTATAATTATATGGCAAAAATTACAAAAGAAGATGCCCTTAGGTATCACAAGGATGGCCGCCCAGGTAAAATTGAGGTGAAGCCAACCAAACCGTATCGTACTCAGACTGATCTTTCATTGGCTTATTCGCCTGGTGTCGCATTCCCTTGTCTGGAGATTCAGAGCAATCCCGACGATGTTTATAAATATACCGACAAGGGCAATCTTGTTGCGGTCATCTCGAATGGAACGGCCGTGCTGGGCTTGGGCGATATCGGTGCTATGAGCGGTAAGCCGGTCATGGAAGGTAAGGGCCTTCTTTTCAAGATTTATGGCGGCATTGACGTCTTTGATATTGAGGTAGACGAGAAAGACCCCGAGAAGTTTTGTGAAGCTGTTGAACGCATCGCCCCGACGTTTGGTGGCATCAATCTGGAAGACATCAAGGCGCCAGAGTGTTTCTATATCGAAGAACGCCTGAAGAAGACGCTCGACATACCAGTGATGCATGACGACCAGCATGGAACGGCCATCATTTCTGCTGCCGGCTTGAAGAATGCCCTCGAGGTGGCAGGAAAGAATATTGAGGACGTGAAGGTGGTTGTCAATGGTGCTGGTGCTGCTGCCATTTCTTGCACGAAGCTTTATTGTGCACTCGGCGTGCGTCGTGAGAATGTGGTGATGCTCGATTCCAAGGGCGTTATCACCAGCGATCGCGAGAACCTCACCGATCAGAAGCGAATGTTTGCTACCGACAGGCGCGACGTTCACACGCTGGAGGAAGCCATGAGGGGTGCCGATGTCTTCGTAGGTCTTTCAAAAGGAAATGTCGTCACGAAGGAGATGGTGCGTTCTATGGCCGACAATCCCATTGTGTTCGCATTGGCCAATCCTGTTCCAGAGATTTCCTACGAGGATGCGATGGACAGCCGTCCTGACGTGCTGATGGCAACGGGTCGTTCTGATTATCCCAACCAGATTAATAATGTTATTGGCTTCCCCTATATCTTCCGTGGAGCATTGGATGTGCACGCCCGTGCTATCAATGAGGAAATGAAGATGGCTGCCGCTCTGGCTATCGCAAATCTTGCCAAAGAGCCGGTGCCTGATGTGGTGAATGATATTTATAAGGTGAACAACTTGACGTTTGGTCGCGATTATTTCATTCCGAAACCTGTCGACCCGCGTCTGATTACCGAGGTGAGTGCTGCTGTGGCCAAGGCTGCTATTGATAGCGGCGTAGCCCGCTCGCCCATCACGGATTGGGATGAGTACAAGGATTCACTGAGCGTGATGCTTGGTCAGGAGACAAAGCTCACCCAGAAGCTCTATGCTTCTGCTGCCGCCCATCCTCAGCGTGTTGTGTTTGCCGAGGGTGCCCATCCCACGATGTTGCGTGCAGCCGTACAAGCTCGTGCTGAAGGTTTGTGCTATCCCATTCTTTTGGGCAACGACGAAATCATAGCAAAGCTGGCCAAGGAACTCGATCTCAACCTTGAAGGCATCGAGGTAATCAACCTGCGCCATCCGTCGGAGCATGAGCGTCGTATGCGTTATGCGCGCATTCTGACCGAGAAGCGCCAACGCGAGGGTTACACGCTGCAGGAAGCTGGCGACAAGATGTACGAGCGCAACTACTTCGGCATGATGATGGTCGAGACGGGCGAGGCCGATGCCTTCATCACGGGCCTCTACACCCGCTACAGCAACACGCTGAAAGTGGTGAACGAGGTCATTGGTATCCGTCCGGAGTACAAGACGCCTGCTACGATGCACATCATCAATTCGCCACGTGGCACGCTCTACATTGCTGATACGCTGGTTAATCAGAATCCTGACACCGAAACTCTCATCGACATCGCACGCCTGGCCGACGAAACCGTCCGCTTCTTCAACGAGACGCCCGTCATGGCCCTCATCTCGCATTCAAACTTTGGTAGCGACCAGAGCCAGGGAGCTCAGAAGATGAAACTTGCCGTACAGCAGATGCAGCGCATGTATCCCAATCTGGCCATCGATGGCGAGATGCAGATTGGTTACGCTCTCGACAAGGAATTGCGTGATTCGCAGTATCCGTTCACGAAGCTGAAAGGCAAGGATGTCAACACGCTCATTTTCCCCAATCTTACTTCCGCTCGTTCCAGCTACAAGATGCTTCAGTCGCTGAATACCGACGTCGAAATCATTGGCCCCATCCAGATGGGTTTGAACAAGCCGATTCATTTCATCGACTTTGGCTCTACGGTGCGTGACGTGGTCAATATCACGGCAGTGGCTGTCATCGATGCCTATGTGGAGAAAATCAAGAGATTGCAGGGTTAATCATCATCATTGAACAACATAACAACAATTAATTACTATAGTATGAAAGCAATTGCAACTAACAATGCACCGGCCGCCATCGGCCCCTACAGTCAGGCTATTGAAGCTAATGGTTTTGTCTATGCTTCTGGTCAGTTACCCATTGATCCTGCTACGGGAGCATTTCCCGAGGGTGGCATCAAGGAGCAAACCCGCCAATCGCTGCTTAATGCTCAGGCCATTCTGCGTGAGGCCGGCCTTGAACTGAGCAACGTCGTAAAGACCACGGTGCTCCTGAGCGATATTGCCAACTTTGGTCCCATGAACGAGGTCTATAGTGAGTTCTTCCAGCAGCCTTATCCTGCACGAAGTGCTTTCGCCGTGAAGGATCTTCCCAAGGGAGCGCTTGTCGAGATAGAGTGCATAGCAGCCAGATAAACCAACTACAAAAGAATGTGATACTATGAGTAAGCAAAGAATTATCGAATGTGTGCCTAACTTTAGTGAAGGTCGCAATATGGAGGTTATCAAGCAGATAACCAACGAAGTCGAAAAAGTAAAGGGCGTCAAGTTGCTCGACGTCGATCCGGGCGAAGCCACCAACCGAACGGTCGTAACATTCGTGGGTAGTCCCGAGGCTGTATGCGAAGCAGCTTTCTGTGCCGTGAAGCGGGCAGCTCAGCTCATCGATATGCGCCAGCATCATGGTGCCCATCCGCGCATGGGTGCCACCGATGTCCTGCCATTGATACCCGTGAGCGGCATCACGCTGGAGGAATGTGCCGAGTTGGCACGCCAGTTGGCAAAGCGTCTTGCCGACGAAGCCCAGATTCCCTGCTACTGCTACGAGGCTGCTGCCTTCAAGCCTGAGCGCAAGAACCTGGCTGTCTGTCGTGCAGGTGAATATGAGGCTCTGCCGGAAAAGCTGGCCGTTCCTGAGAAGGCTCCCGACTTTGGCGCACGTCCGTTCGACGAGGGTGTTGCCCGTACGGGTTGCACGGCCGTTGGCGCACGCGACTTCTTGATTGCCGTCAACTACAACCTCAACACCACTTCCACGCGTCGTGCCAACGCCATTGCGTTCGATGTTCGCGAGAAAGGACGTCCCATGCGTGAGGGTGGCTTGCTGACAGGCAAGCCGTTGAAGGATGCCGATGGAAAGACCATCATGCAGCCTGGCACGCTGAAGGCAACGAAGGCCATCGGCTGGTTTATTGACGAGTATGGCATAGCCCAGGTTTCCATGAACATGACCAATCTCAACGTCACGCCGCTTCATGTCGCTTTCGACGAGGTGTGTCGTGCTGCCGCAGCCCGTGGCGTTCGTGTGACGGGTACAGAGATTGTCGGCCTCGTGCCGAAGAAGACGCTCATCGATGCCGGTAAGTATTTTCTTGAGAAGCAGCAGCGGTCTACGGGCATTCCTGAGGAGGACATCCTGAAGATTGCCATTAAGTCGATGGGACTGGACGACCTGAAGCCTTTCAACCCGCGCGAGAAAGTCATCGAGTATCTGCTTGAAGACGCCGAGAAGGGAAATGCCCGGAAGTTGGTCGATCTGACTGTGAAGGGATTTGCCGACGAGACGTCACGCGAGAGTCCTGCCCCTGGTGGCGGCACTATCTCGGCCTATATGGGTGCCCTGGGAGCTGCCTTGGGCACAATGGTTGCCAACCTTTCCAGCCACAAGCGTGGTTGGGACGATCGTTGGGCTGAGTTCTCAGCCTGGGCCGACAAAGGACAGGGGCTCATCACGGAACTGCTGCATCTTGTCGACGAAGATACTGAAGCTTTCAACGAAATCATGAGCGCTTTCGGTATGCCGAAGACTACCGACGAGGAGAAGGCTGCTCGCTCAGCTGCTATTCAGGCCGCCACGCTCTATGCCACGCAGGTGCCGCTGAAGACCATGAAGGCTTCGTTCCGCGCCTTTGACATCTGCAAGGCAATGGCCGAGGAAGGCAATCCCGCCAGCGTCAGCGATGCTGGAGTAGGGGCTCTGGCTGCCCGCGCCGCCGTGTTGGGCGCTTGCCTGAACGTCAAGATTAATGCCTCTTCGCTGAAGGACCGCGAGCAGGCTGAGGCCCTCATCGCTGAGGCCAACGATCTGGCTGCCCGTGCTAATGAGGAAGAGAAGACCATTCTTGCCATCGTAGAATCAAAACTATAGCACAGACGCCTTAACTCGCTAAATACCAATAAGAAACAAAATGAACAACGAAGAATTCTGCAAAGAGATAAGGCTGGGCATTCCTGACTATCTGCCTGAGCCCAAAGCCTACGATCCCAAAATCAATCATGCTCCTAAGCGTAAGGATATCCTCACGCCCGAGCAGAAGCGGCTTGCCCTGCGCAACGCCCTGCGTTACTTCCCCCAGAAGCTGCATGCCCAGTTGCTTCCTGAGTTTGCCGAAGAGTTGAAGAAGTACGGCCGCATCTATATGTATCGCTATCGTCCTTCCTACGAGATGTATGCCCGCCCCATCGATGAGTATCCTTGCCGTAGCCGGCAGGCTGCTGCCATCATGCTCATGATTCAGAACAACCTCGACCCGCGCGTGGCTCAGCATCCTCACGAACTCATCATCTATGGCGGCAATGGAGCCATCTTCCAGAACTGGGCGCAGTATCGGCTCGTGATGAAATATCTCAGCGAGATGACCGACGAGCAGACGCTGGTGATGTACAGCGGCCATCCGCTCGGCCTGTTCCCCAGCCACAGGACGGCTCCCCGCGTAGTGGTTACCAATGGTATGGTCATTCCCAACTATTCAAAGCCCGACGACTGGGAGCGCATGAATGCGATGGGCGTCAGCCAGTATGGTCAGATGACGGCTGGCAGCTACATGTACATCGGCCCGCAGGGCATCGTGCATGGCACGACGATTACCGTGCTCAACGCCAAACGCTTGCATTCCAAAGCCGGCGACAGCCGTTCTACGCTCTTCGTCACCGCCGGATTGGGCGGCATGTCGGGTGCTCAGCCCAAGGCTGGCAATATTGCCGGCGTGGTGAGTGTGACGGCCGAGATCAATCCGCTGGCAGCCAACAAGCGCTACGAGCAGGGCTGGGTCGACGAACTTCATGCCGACCTCGACGAACTCATTCCGGCCATTCGCAAGGCCGTGGCCGAGAAGCGGGTGGTCAGCATGGCCTATGTGGGCAACATCGTCGACCTCTGGGAACGCCTGGCCGACGAGCAGATACCCGTCGACCTGGGTAGCGACCAGACATCGCTCCACAATCCCTGGGCTGGCGGCTACTATCCCGTTGGCTATTCGCTCGATGAGTCGAAGCGCATGATGGCCGAGGAGCCCGACCGTTTCAAGGAGGCCGTCCAGGCATCGTTGCGCCGACAGGTGGCTGCCATCAACCGCCTCACGGCTCAGGGCATGTATTTCTTCGATTATGGCAACGCTTTCCTGCTGGAGTCGAGCCGTGCCGGTGCCGATATCATGACGGCCGACGGCCACTTCCGCTATCCCAGCTACGTGCAGGACATCATGGGGCCGCTCTTCTTCGACTATGGCTTCGGACCCTTCCGCTGGGTGTGCACGTCGGGCGATCCGGCCGACCTCGCCACTACCGACCGTCTGGCTGCCGAGGTGCTCGAGGAGATGAGCCATCACGTGACTGACGACATTCGCGGCCAGTTGCTCGACAACCTCCATTGGATTCGCGAGGCCGGACCTAACCATCTCGTCGTGGGCTCGCAGGCTCGCATCCTCTATGCCGATGCCGAGGGACGCACGAAGATTGCGCTGGCCTTCAACGATGCCATTCGCCGGGGCGAACTGAAAGCACCCGTCGTGCTCGGACGCGACCATCACGACGTCTCTGGCACCGACTCTCCCTTCCGTGAGACCTCCAACATCTACGACGGCTCGCAGTTCTGTGCCGACATGGCCGTGCAGAACGTCATCGGCGACTCCTTCCGCGGAGCCACCTGGGTGAGCATCCACAATGGCGGTGGAGTAGGCTGGGGCGAAGTCATCAACGGCGGCTTCGGAATGGTCATCGACGGCACCGAGGAGAGCGACCGCAAGATTCAGGAGATGCTTTTCTGGGACGTCAACAACGGCATCGCCCGTCGTTCTTGGGCTCGCAACAGCGGTTCCATGGATGCCATTCGTCGCGAGATGGAGCGCACGCCTGAACTTCGTGTCACGTTGCCCAACCTCGTCGACGATGCGTTGCTCGACACCATTTGAAATATCAGCTTTCATCACACCTATTATTAATATAATACACACCAACGAAAAGAATCCATGAATATCCACCATATCAGCGCCGAGCACCTCACGATTGAGCGCATCGGCGAAATCATCAACAACGACTACAAACTGGCACTCAGCGACGATGCCCGTCAGCGCATCGTGCGTTGCCGCCAATACCTCGACGAGAAGATTGCCCGCCAGAAGGAACCCGTCTACGGCGTCACGACAGGCTTCGGCTCGCTTTGCAAGGTCTCCATCGGCAAGGACGAACTCTCCCAGTTGCAGGTGAACCTCATGAAGAGCCACGCCTGCGGAGTGGGCGAGCGCGTGCAGAAAGACATCGTGCGCATCATGCTGCTGCTCAAGATTCAGTCGCTCTCCTACGGCTATTCGGGCTGCAAGCTCGACACCGTAGAACGGCTCATCGACTTCTTCAACTGCGACATCACGCCCGTCGTCTATCGTCAGGGCTCGCTGGGTGCCTCGGGCGACCTCGTGCCGCTGGCCCATCTCTGCCTGCCGCTGGTGGGCGAGGGCGAAGTGCTCATGCAGGGCGAAGTGGTGTCGGGAGCCGAGATGTTGCGCCGCATGGGCTGGCAGCCCATCAGCATGGCCTCCAAGGAAGGACTGGCCCTGCTCAACGGCACGCAGAACATGAGTGCCTTTGCCGTCTGGTCGCTCATCGAGGCCCAGCGCCTCTCTGATTGGGCCGACGCCATCGCCGCCATGTCGCTCGACGCCTTCGACGGCCGCATAGAGCCGTTCACGCATGCCGTGCATGCCGTGCGTCCCCACCTCGGACAAATCGAGACCGCACGCCGCTTCCGCGAGTTGCTCGACGGCAGCGAGCTCATCAAGGGCGAGAAAGTGCACGTGCAGGACCCCTATTCCTTCCGTTGCGTGCCTCAGGTGCACGGAGCCGTCAAGGACACCATGCGCTACGTGAAGTCGGTCATCGACATCGAGATCAATTCGGCCACCGATAACCCTACCGTCTGCCCCGACGACGACCTCATCATCTCGGCAGGCAACTTCCACGGCGAGCCCATTGCCCTGCCCATCGACTTCCTCTCCATCGCCATGAGCGAACTGGCCAACATCTCCGAACGACGCATCTATCGCCTCGTGTCGGGCCTGCGCGGACTGCCCGATTTCCTCGTGGCTAATCCGGGACTCAACAGCGGCTTCATGATTACCCAGTACACGGCCGCCTCCTGCGTGTCGCTCAACAAGAGCCTCGCCATGCCGTCGTCGGTAGACAGCATCCCCTCTTGCCAGGATCAGGAAGACCTTGTCTCGATGGGTGCCAACGCCGCCATCAAGCTCCAGAAGGTCATCCTCAACACCGAGCGCGTGCTGGCCATCGAACTCTTCAATGCCGCCCAGGCACTCGACTTCCGCCTGCCCAAGAAGTCGTCGCCCGCCATCATGCGCATCCGCGATGCCTTCCGCGAGCAGGTGCCCTTCATCAGCGACGACGTCGTGATGTATCCGCTCATCGACCGCGCCATCAACTTCCTGCGCACCTTCCGTCTTTAACCTTAACCTTTAACCTCTTACCTATTACCTCTTCAAAAATGCAAACACTCATTAAGAATATCGGACTTCTGGCTGGTGTGCGCGAAACGCCCTGCAACCTCCTTCGAGGCGAGCAGATGGCCCAGTACAACGTGCTGCGCGACGCATGGCTCGTCGTCGAAGACGGCCACATCAGCGATTATGGCTCCATGCCCGACTATCCCATTCCTGCCGAGATGCAGATGGTCATCGACGCTCAGGGAGGAGCCGTCTTCCCCTCGTTCTGCGACAGCCACACCCACATCGTCTATGCAGGCAGCCGCGAGGGCGAGTTTGCCGACAAGATACGCGGACTCTCCTACGAAGAGATAGCCCGGCGGGGTGGGGGCATCCTCAACTCTGCCGACCGGCTGCACGAGGCCAGCGAAGACGAGCTCTACGAGCAGGCCCTGCGCCGCATCCGCGAAATCATCCTCAAGGGAACGGGGGCCGTCGAAATCAAGAGCGGCTACGGACTCAACACCAAGGACGAACTGAAGATGCTGCGCGTCATTCGCCGCATCAAGCAGACCACGCCCATCAAGGTCATCCCCACGCTCCTGGCCGCCCACGCCGTAGCGCGTTCCTATGCCGGGCGCCAGAGCGACTACGTCGATATGGTGTGCAACGAGATGATACCTGCCGTAGGCGAGGAGAAGCTGGCTTTCTACGTCGACGTGTTCTGCGACCGCGGCTTCTTCACTCCCGACGAAACCCAGCGCATGCTGGAGGTGGCAGCCAAGTACGGCCTGCGCGGCAAGATTCATGGTCAGGAGCTGGCCGACTCCGGCGGCGTAGAGGTCGCCGTGAAGTGTGGCGCCCTCTCCGTTGACCACCTCGAAAGCATGACCGACCGCGACATCCAGTTGCTGAAGGAAGCCCATCTGGCTTCCCTTTCGTCCCCGGAGAAAGCCCCCCTTTCGTCCCCCGAGGGTGACACAAATGCCGCAAAGGCTATAGAAGCTCCATTGGGGGCTGTGGGTGAGGTTTCTGGCCCCATCCCCACGGCGCTGCCGGGTACGTCGTTCTTCCTTTCGATGCCCTTCGCGCCTGCCCGCAAGATAATCGACAGCGGATTGCCCCTGGCGTTGGCCAGCGACTACAATCCCGGTTCCACGCCCTCGGGCGACATGAAGTTCATCGTCTCGCTGGCCTGCATCAAGATGCATCTGCAGCCAGCCGAAGCGTTGAATGCCGCCACCGTCAACAGCGCTGCCGCTATGGGGCTGGCCGGCTCCTATGGCTCCATCTGCCGAGGGGCTGTGGCCAACTTCTTCATCACCGACCCGATGCCGGGCATCGACTTCCTGCCCTACGCCTACACGACGCCCCTCGTGCGCCGCGTCTTCCTGCAGGGCATCGAGTACCGGTAAGATTTTTGGGATGTACCAGGGCGTGGTAATATGTGTACCAGGGCGTGGTACAAGTATTACCGCGGCCTGGTACATGGTGTACCACGGCCTGGTACAAGTATTACCAGGGCCTGGTACATGGATTACCAGATGGTGGTAATGAATCTGGTAAACGGTTGCGGATTGTGCATGGGGTTCAATAAAAAAGAGAAAGGTGCCGAACTCGGCACCTTTCTTGCGTGACTGATAGAAGAACGCGACATAGAAGATGTCGCTACTTGCGTGGGCAAAAACTACTCTTCCTCGGGGGTGATGAGCTTGTAGCCCTTGCCGTGGATGTTGATGATTTCGATCTGCGGATCGTCCTTCAGGTGCTTGCGCAGCTTGGTGATGTAGACATCCATGGAGCGTGCGTTGAAGTAGTTGTCGTCAATCCAGATGGTCTTCAGGGCGAAGTCGCGCTGCAGGATTTCGTTGGCATGCGAGCAGAGCAGGGCGAGCAGTTCGTTCTCCTTGGTGGTGAGCTTGGTCTGCTTTTCGCCGATGGAGAGCAGTTGCTTCTGTGTGTCGAAGGTGAACTGGCCAATGTGGTAGAGTGTGGACTCCTTGGTCTTCTTTCCACGCACGCGGCGCAGGATGGCCTCAATACGGAAGACGAGTTCCTCCATGGAGAAGGGTTTGGTGATGTAGTCGTCGGCACCAATCTTGAAGCCTTCCACGATGTCTTCCTTCTGCGTCTTGGCTGTGAGGAAGATGATGGGCATCTCGGCGTTGGCCTGACGGATTTCCTGAGCCAGCGTGAAGCCGTCTTTCTTAGGCATCATCACGTCGAGGACGCAGATGTCGTACTTGCTCTTCATGAAGGCCTTGAAGCCAGCCTCGCCGTCGGCGCAGAGTTCGGTGGTGTAGCCCTTGGCCTGCAGATACTCGCGGAGCAGCATGCCGAGGTTCTCGTCGTCTTCGCACAATAAAATCTTCAGTTTCTCGTCCATAGTGTTGGGACCTCCCCCAACCCCTCTGGCGGAGGGGATGGCCTGCCGGTTAGTGGGGAGTTTGTTGGCAGGCGGGTTTGTTATTTATGAGTTTCTTGTTTTTTTAAAAACGGCCTGCAAGGCCAATTTCAGAGAGACCAGGGCAGCGCCTTTCGAATGATTTTGCCCTTACAGGGCGTAATTATCTTACTCATCTCGCATCCCAGGGCGTTGCCCTGGGCTAGGTGATGCTGCCCCTTCGGGGCGTTACGTTGCTGTTTGTCCATACTTCCGAAACTTATATAATCCTATGTTTCTTCGTCGCGCAGGATGGGGAGTTTGATGGTGAAGGTGGTGCCGCGTCCGTAGTCGCTGTCCACTTTTATCTCGCCGTTGTGCAGCTCGACGATGTTCTTGACGTAGGCCAGTCCGAGTCCGAATCCCTTGACGTCGTGCACGTTGCCGGTGTGAACGCGGTAGAACTTGTCGAATATTTTCTTCAGGCTCTCCTTCTTGATGCCTATGCCGGTGTCGCGTATGGAGCAGTAGAGCCATTCGTCGTCGTTCCAGGTGTTGATGTAGATGTCGAGCGGCTTGTCTTGCTTGCGATACTTGACGGCGTTGTCGAGCAAGTTGTTGATGACGTTCTGGAAGTGCACTTCGTCGACGTAGATGGCGGAGTCGATGGCTTCTATCTGGGTGTAGATTTTTCCGCCCGTATGCTCCACGCGCAGGGAGAAGGTGTTGGCGACGTTCTCCACCATTTCGTTGAGGTCGAGTTCTTTCTTCTTCAGCGTGGTAGAGTTGCGGTCGAACATCGACATCTGCAGCACTTTCTCGACGAGGAACCGGAGTCGTTTCGACTCGTCGTTGATGATGCCTCCGAGGTGGCGCGTCATCTGTTCGCTCTTCGTGACCGAGTCGTCGTTCATCATCTGTGCAGCGAGCGAGATGCTGGCGATGGGGGTCTTCAGCTCATGGGTCATGTTGTTGATGAAGTCGTTCTTTATCTCAGAATAGCGCTTCTGCCGGAAGATGAGGATGAGCGTGATGACGAAGGTGATGAGCAGCACAACGGTGAAGATGATGCTGGGTATCATGAAGCGTACGGAGGAGAAGATGTAGGAGTTGATGTCGGGGAAGTGTATCTTCACGACGCCTTTCTTCGAGAGCGGGTCGTAGCGGAACAGCTCCTGGGAGTAGGTGTTCTCCTCGCCTTCTTCCGAGTAGTCGGGGCATCGGTAGACCTCGCGTCCGTCCTGGGTGGAGACGGTGAAGTGGTAGGGGATGTTGATGCCGTTGTTGAGGAGTTCAGCGTTGAGGTCGCGGTCGAGCATCTTGAAGTTGATGCGCTCCTTGAGGGGCTTGTCGCTGGCCGAGTAGAGGATGGAGTAGACCACTTCGTCGAGCAGGGCCTTCTGATAGATGTATCGGCTCTTCATGACCTCCTGCATCGACTTGTTGGCTTCCGAGATGGCGCTCTTGTCCTTGCGCAGGATCATGCCCTTTGGCATCTGCGAGGGCTTGGTCTCGATGGTTTTCAGCATGAAGGAGGAATAGATGGTGCCGTCCTTTCCCACGACGGAGTACTGGTGGCTCTGCTGGAAGGTGCCGTCGGGCTGTCCTGAGCGCGAGCCTACGGAGTCGACGCTGTAGGCGCGCCGTTCGGTCTCGTTGATGTCTTTTTCCAGGTAGCTGCGCGTCTCGTTCAGCTCCAGATTGCGGCTGGCCTGATAGAGGGCGCGATAGACTGACTCGTCGAACTGCTCCTTCTTCATCTCAGCCATCTCGCGGATGTACTGCAGCTGGAGGAAGAGCAAGGCGAGGAACGATGCCCCCATGATGGTCGCTATAGTCAGAATGGTTCTTTTCTTCATGCCTGCAAAGATAGGGAAATAACTAAATCGTTAACGCTTGAATGTTAACAAATTTGCCCCATTTTGCAAGAATTAACTAAAAGAGAGTGTTTTAATTAAAAATAAGCAACTACTCGTCGGGTGGTCCGATGGTTAGTTTCTTCAGGTCGTAGTAGGAGCCGTTGTAGATGTTGAAGTCTACGTAGCCCTTGATGCCTGGCAGTCGTCCTACGTCGGTGTGCTGCCAGAATTTCCATTGTCCTTTGTATTCCACCTTGTCGACGTAGTAGTGGGCTATCCAGTAGGGATAGTCGTCGAACACGGGTGCGCTGAGGTAGGCCTCCTTAAATTTATAATAGGTATAGATGATGGGCTTCACGTGGTAGCGGTCTTCCACGATGTGAAGCCATGTGAGGACGTCGCGCTGGAAGTCTTCCACGGAGCGCTCCTTGGGCTTGTGCTCGATGTCGAGCACGGGGGGCAGGTCGCCTTCCTCCAGGTGGACCTGCTTCAGGAAGTGATAGGCTTGGTCGCGTGCCGTCGAGTGGTTGCTCCAGAAGTGGTAGGCCCCACGCACGAAGCCGTGCTCGCGAGCCTCGTAGAAATAGCTGTTGAAATTCTCGTCGAGTAGGGAAGAGCCTTCTGTTGACTTGATGATGACGAAGCGCAGCGGACAGCCTTCTATCATGGCGTGGCGCAACTTGTCCCACTCTATTTCCCCCTGGTAGTGGGAAATGTCGATGCCGTGAATCTCGTAGCCGTCGGGATAGCGTGCGTCGCCATAGAGGGCTCGCCAGCGGAATCCCGTAGGTCCCACGAAGAAATAATAGAAAAACCAGACGTAGAGCGCCACCACACCGATGCCGCCCAGCCACCATGCCCATCGCGGATAGCGGTTGAGGAAGGCCAGATGGCCCGGGGAGTGATGAGAAGACTTCCGCCTGTGTGAGGCGGAAGTCTTACGGCTCTTAGTCTGTTTTTTCGTCATTTGAAAAGGGGGCGATTACTTCTGCTGCTCGAGTGCGAGCGTGCAGGTAGGACGGTCGCACACCGTCGAGGGTCCCCAGTACTGGATGGGGCCGGGATAGACGTAGCAGGTCTCGCGGGCCCACTTGTCGCGCTGGGCTGCAAAAGCCTTGAAGGGAGCACCGTCGAGCTCGACGAGTGCCTTGCGGATGACGGGCTTCATCTCGCCGTTGCGACGCTCCATGTTCATCATCATCGTGATGGGCACACCGCCTGCCACCCATTCGTCGGAGGGAGCCGTGGTGTTCTTGACGATGGCCATGTAGCCCGTCTTGCCGGCAGCGATGAGCTGGGCGGCGCTGGTGCCGAGTGCGTAGCAGTAGTCGGCGTCGAAGTTGGAGGGAGCAGCGCAGCGGCCTTCGTAGCCGAAGAAGTGGTGCTGGGCGGCGAACTTGCCTGTGTAGCGGCCATCCTTCTTCATCTTCTCCAGCTTCTGGGCCACCATCGTGGAGAGCAGCTTCTCGGTCTCGATGAGCGAAACCTGCACGTTTCCGTGGGGGTCGCGGTCGAGGGCCAGCTGGCGTGCCACGCTGGTAGGCAGCGAGTTGAACACGGCGAGGTTCTCCTCTGTGAGATGGCTCTTGGCGAAGTCAATCTGCTCGGAGCGGCCCATGTCCTTCACCTCGGGCAGAGCCAGCACGTCGTTGAGCTGGGCGATGAGCTTCTTGATGGCGGGGATGAACTCGATGAGTCCCTCGGGGATGATGACGGTACCGTAGTTGTTGCCGTCGGCAGCGCGGTCGGCCACCTTCTCGGCGATGTAGCTCACGATGTCGTCCAGGCTCTGCTCCTTGGCTTCCACTTCCTCCGAGATGAGGCAAATGTTGGGCTGCGTCTGCAGGGCGCACTCCAAGGCGATGTGGCTGGCCGAGCGGCCCATGACCTTGATGAAGTGCCAGTACTTGCGTGCCGAGTTACAGTCGCGCTCGATGTTGCCGATGAGTTCCGAGTAGGTCTTGCAGGCCGTGTCGAAACCGAAGGAAGTCTCGATCTGCGAGTTCTTCAGGTCGCCGTCGATGGTCTTCGGGCAGCCGATGACCTGCACGCCATACTGCTTGGCAGCATAGTATTCGGCCAGCACGCAGGCGTTGGTGTTGGAGTCGTCACCACCGATGATGACGATGGCCTTGATGTCGAGCTCGCGGATGATTTCGAGACCCTTCTCGAACTGCTCCACCTTCTCGAGCTTCGTGCGGCCAGAGCCAATCATGTCGAAGCCGCCCGTGTTGCGATAGTTGTCGGCAATCTCGGCGGTAATCTCCATGTACTTATGGTCAACCAGTCCGCCGGGGCCGAGGATGAAGCCGAAGAGGCGGTTCTCAGGATTGAGCTTCTTGATGGCGTCGAAGAGACCCGTGATGACATTGTGGCCACCGGGAGCCTGTCCGCCGCTGAGGATGACACCCACGTTCATCTTCTTGGCATTCACCTCCTCGCCCGGCACAAACTCTACGAGCGGCATGCCATAGGTGTTGGGGAACAACTTCTTGATTTCTTCCTGATTGCCTACACTCTGGGTGGGCTCACCTTCCTTTACCTTCACAGCACCCTGCAGGCCTTTCGGCAGTTTGGGCAGGTAGGCTGCGCGTTCAATTTGCAAAAGACTTTTTTCCATTTTTATTAAAATAAAATATTTAAAGTGATACTTGTTTCGTTAGAAAACTGATGCAAAATTACTCTTTTTCGGCGAGATATGGAAAGATTTTGCAAAGAATTCAGAAATAAAATCACTTTTTTGTATGAAAATCGTGCTTATTTCACTTTTTTTTCTTAACTTTGGGGATTAAAACTAAAATCGTGACAGCATTATGAAAAGAAGAGAACTGAAATTAGTGGTGAACTATGTTTGCGAAGAACTGTTCGCCGAGTGTGTGGCAGCATCGATGTACCAAGGCACTCCCGACCCGAAGAACGTGGAGTCGCTGCTCGTCAACATTGCCGAACTGCGCGCCGACTTTGTCAGTCGTATCTCTCATCCGGAGCCGGGACTGCTCCCCAAGAAGTTCTTCAAGGACCTGAAGATGAGCTTCAACGAGCAGGTGTCGGAGATTGTAGACCATATTTGCAACCTGAGCTAAGGGGCTTGCGCTCGTTGATCGGAAATAGATATGGGAAAGTTTTGCAAATGGCTGCTCTATCAGCGCTTGGGGTGGGTGACCCATGTGACGGAGCCCCACCCCGAGAAATTCATTATCTGTCTGGCCCCTCACACCAGCAACTGGGACTTCCTGCTGGGCCAGCTCTACATGCGGGCAGAAGGCATGCACATCAATTTCCTCATGAAGAAGGAGTGGTTCTTCTGGCCGCTGGGGCCTATCTTCCGGCGCATGGGCGGTATCCCCGTCTGGCGCACGAAGAAAACCAGCATGACCGACAACCTTTCGGAGGAAGCCCGCAAGGCCGACCGCTTCCACCTCTGCATCACCCCTGAGGGCACTCGCTCGCTGAATGCCGACTGGAAGAAAGGCTTCTACTTCATCGCCCTTAAAGCCGGGATTCCCATCCTGCTCTATGGCCTCGACTATGAGCGCAAGCTGATAGAATGCACCCGCACGTTTATGCCCACGGGTGACTTGGAGGCCGACATGCGCGAGATAAAACTTTATTTCAAGGACTATAAGGGCAAGTATCCTGATAAATTCACAATAGGTAACATTGAATAGAATCAGTCAACTTTTTGTTTCACTCTTACTGACTGTGCTGATGTCTCCTGCCGAGATGTCGGCACAGAACTCTACATGGGGCGACATCGACTATCATGGCGCCCCATGGGTGAAAAACGTGTCGCGGCCCAACGAGATTTCACATGGCCTGCAAGACCGCCACGTCTCTATCTGGGCCAGCCACGGACGTTACTATGACCAGGAGAAAGGCTTCTGGAAGTGGCAGCGCCCGTTTCTCTTTGGTACGACCGAGGACCTCTTCACCCAGACAATCGTCGTGCCCTATCTCATTCCGATGCTCGAGAATGCCGGCGCCGTCGTGTTCACCCCGCGCGAGCGCGACTGGCAGCGCCATGAGGTAGTCGTCGACAACAACGACGCCACGCTCTACAGCTATCACGAGATGGCCGTGGGCCACGACTGGCGCGACGCTCCCAAGCCGGGCTTTGCCCGCCACGAGGGCGTCTATTTCGATGGCGAGAATCCCTTTGAGGCCGGTACGGCTCGCATGGTACGAACCACGCGCAAGGAGAAGAAAGCCAGCACGGTGGCCTATCAGCCCACGTTTCCCGAGGCAGGCCGCTATGCCGTCTACGTGAGCTATCAGACCTTGCCCAACAGCGTGCCCGATGCCGAATACGTGGTGTGGCACAAAGGCCAGGCCACTACTTTCCGCGTCAACCAGCAGATGGGCGATGCCACGTGGGTCTATCTCGGCACGTTCGAGTTCGACAAGGGCTACAACGAGTTCAACCGCGTGGTGCTCTCCAACGTGAGCGACCACGACGGGGTGGTGACCACCGATGCCGTGCGCTTCGGAGGCGGCATGGGCAACATCACGCGAGGCGGCTCCACAAGCGGCATGGCGCGCTCCTTCGAGGGTGCCCGCTACTATGCCCAATGGGCGGGGGCGCCTTACGATGTCTATAGCTCGAAGAACGGCGAGAACGACTATGCCGACGACATCAACGTGCGCTCGCTGATGACCAACTGGCTGGCAGGAGGCTCTCCCTACGTACCCCATGCCGAAGGCAAGCGAGTGCCCATAGAGCTGACCCTGGCCGTGCACAGCGATGCAGGTTTCAATCCTGACGGAAAGAGCATCTACGGACCGCTGGCCATCTGCACTACCGACTTCAACGACGGGCTTCTCGGCGCCGGCATCTCACGTGTGGCGTCCCACAATCTGGCCGACGAGGTGCTGGCAGGCGAGGTGCGCGATATGACATACCTCTACGGCTCCTGGCCGCGTCGCAACTTCTACGACCGCAACTACTCCGAGACGCGAGTGCCCGAGGTGCCTTCGGCCATCATCGAGACCCTCTCTCACCAGAGTTTCCCCGATATGCGCCTTGCGCAAGACCCGCGGTTCCGCTTCACGCTGGCCCGCTCCATCTATAAGAGCATCCTGCGTTTCGTCTCCGAGATGCACCACGACTCCTATGCCGTACAGCCGTTGCCCCCCGACCATTTCCACATCGAGTTTGTGGGCAAGGACAAAGTCCGACTGAACTGGGAACCCGTTGCCGACCAACTGGAGAAAACGGCCAAGCCTACGGGCTACAACGTCTATACGGCTGTGGGCACAGGCGGCTTCGATAACGGCGAGAGCACACGCCTGAATGCCTTCACCGTGCGCCTTGAGCCCGGCGTGCCCTACCACTTCCGCGTGACGGCCACCAATAGTGGGGGAGAGAGCTTCCCCACGGAAGTGTTGTCGGCCGTCTATCAGCCCGATGCCCGCCAGACCGTACTCATCGTCAACAATTTCAAGCGGCTCTCGTCGCCGGCGGTTGTCGACAACGACTCGCTGCAGGGCTTCGACCTGCTGGCCGATCCCGGCATCACCTATGGCACCACGGCCGGATGGAGCGGCTACCAGCAATGTTTCGACAAAAGCAAGATGGGCATCGAGGGTCCCGGCGGACTGGGCTTCTGCGGTACGGAACTGCAGGGACAGTACATCGCCGGCAACACGTTCGACTACGTGCGCACCCATGCCGAAGCCATCGCCTCGGCCCGACAGTATAACGTCGTGAGTTGCTCGGCCGAAGCCCTGACCGACGGCATGCTCAACCTGAAGCACTTCGACTGCATCGACCTGATACAGGGACTCGAGCGCGGCCGACAGCTCTTCACGCCGAAGATGCAGGAAGTACTCCGACGCTTCACGTCGCGCCACGGTCGACTGCTCGTCAGCGGAGCCTATCTCGTCAGCGATATGTCGGCACCGTCTGACCAGCTGTTCCTGCGCAGCCTGCTGAAGGTGACACCCGTCATGGCCGACGAGACCCGACAGCTCATCGCCTGCAACCGCCAGTCGCAGGTCAACGGCATGGGCATGGCCTTCGACTTCTACAATATCCTCAACGAGCGCCACTATGCCGCCACGCGCACCGACGTGCTCTGGCCCGTTGCGCCCGCCTATTGTGCCCTGCAGTACGAGGGAGGCAGTAGTGCCGCCGTGGCCTATCAGGGCAAGGACTACCGCGCCTTCACGATGGGCTTCCCCCTGGAGTGCATCAAGGACCGAAAGCTGCGCGCCAGCGTCATGCGTGGCGTCATGCAGTTCCTTCTCTCGAAATAGAAGTTTTTCACGTTTATTCTAAACCGTAAATAATTGATATTGAAATGACTTATAAGATTCAAGCTAATCAGTCGGGGACACGCTCCATCGAGGTGAGCGACTCCCACCTGCAGACCATCGACCAGTACCAGCTGCTGCGCAATCTCACCGACAGCAACGGCATCATCGATGAAGTCGTGCTCGATAAGTTGAAACTCACGGTGCGCTCGCTGCTGGAGAGCGGACAGGGCGAAAAGGCGCTGCTCGACCTCTGTCTCGACGTCATCTACAACAACAACATGAAGGCCTTCGGACTCCATCAACTCGTCCTGCTCTACTTAGAATGGAAAAGCAAGCAGCAAGTAGAGGAGGAAGCATGAACGGCAGCGCGCAGCCCTTGCTGTCTGACTTCCTGCCCACCACGAAGAAGGAGTGCCTGCTGCGTGGCTGGGAGGAGCTCGACATCATCCTCTTCTCCGGAGATGCCTACGTAGACCATCCCTCCTTCGGCGCAGCCGTCATCGGGCGCACGCTGGAGGCGGCGGGCTACAAGGTGGCCATCGTACCGCAGCCCGACTGGCACGGCGACTTCCGCGACTTCAAGAAGCTGGGCCGTCCGCGCCTGTTCTTCGGCATCGCGCCCGGAGCCATGGACTCCATGGTCAACAAATACACGGCGGCCCGCCGGTTGCGGTCGGAGGACGCCTACAGCCCCGACGGACGCCACGACTGTCGGCCTGAATATCCCACCATCGTCTACACGAAGATTCTGAAGCAGTTCTTCCCCGACGTGCCCGTCGTGTTGGGAGGCATCGAGGCCAGCATGCGGCGCGTCACCCACTACGACTACTGGCAAGACCGGCTGCGCCCCTGCATCCTCTGTGACTCGGGAGCCGACCTCATCACCTACGGCATGGGCGAAAAAGTCATTCTCGCTGTTGCAGAGGCACTCGATAACGGGCTCTCCGTCAGAGGCTTGCACGACATTCCCCAAACCGTTTATCTCGACTCGGCCGAAGCCATCCCCGGCGGCATCGGCACCGACGACATCGTGCTCCACAGCCACGAGGAATGCCTGCGCGACAAGCGCAAGCAGGCCGAGAACTTCCGACACGTCGAGGAGCAGTCGAACATGATGCATGCCCACCGCCTGCTGCAGGCCATCGGCCATCGGTACGTGGTGGTCAACCCGCCTTATCCGCCCATGACCACCGAGGAGCTCGACGCCTCCTTCGACCTTCCCTACACGCGCCTGCCGCATCCCAAATATCGCGGCAAGACCATTCCCGCCTACGAGATGATCAAACACTCCGTCAACATCCATCGCGGATGCTTCGGCGGCTGTGCCTTCTGCACCATCTCGGCCCATCAGGGCAAGTTCATCACCTGTCGTTCGAAGGAGAACATTCTCAGGGAAGTCAGGAAGGTCATCCAGATGCCCGACTTCAAAGGCTATCTGAGCGACCTGGGCGGACCTTCGGCCAACATGTACGGCATGCACGGCCGCAACCTGAAGGCCTGTGAGCGCTGCAAGCGCCCTTCGTGCATCCATCCGCAGGTGTGTCCCAACCTCAATACCGACCACTCGGCCCTGCTCGACGTCTATCATGCCGTAGACGCCCTGCCCGGTATCAAGAAGAGCTTCATCGGTAGTGGCGTGCGCTACGACCTCCTGCTCCACGAGAGCAAGGACGAACGTAGCAATCAGGCTGCCCGCCAGTATGCGCGCGAACTCATCACCCGCCACGTCAGCGGCCGCCTGAAGGTGGCTCCCGAGCACACCAGCGACCGCGTGCTGATGCTCATGCGCAAACCCTCCTTCCAGCTGTTCTACGACTTCAAGCGCATCTTCGACCGCGTCTGCCGGCAGGAAGGCCTGCGACAGCAAATCATACCTTATTTTATATCCTCTCACCCGGGATGCCAAGCCGAGGACATGGCCGAACTGGCCGTCATCACGAAAGACCTCGACTTCCACCTGGAGCAGGTGCAGGACTTCACGCCCACGCCCATGACCGTGGCCACCGAGATGTGGTACACGGGCTACGACCCCTACACGCTCGAACCCGTCTTCTCGGCCAAGACCGACCGCGAAAAGCAGGCCCAGCGACAGTTCTTCTTCTGGTACAAGCCAGGCCAGCGCAACGCTATCGAGCGCGAACTCAGACGCATCGGAAGAGCCGACCTCATCCAGAAACTCTATACGAAAGCACCCGCTTTGGGCGATAAACCGGCCATTCTAAACAAATTTAACACACAATCCTTTGATAAACCAGAAAAAAGGCGTAACTTTGCAAACAGAAAGAAGAAACGGTAGCCGCTGAGGGCCACTCCAGAGCGAGGAGGCCACTCTGCACCAAGGTGCTACCAAATACACAAACTGGGGGTGCGAACGTTCGATCGGGATACTCATCAAATAATACAGAAAACCGAGAACGCATCTTTTGCTAATGGCGGGCCACATAAATCTGCATTCCTGCGGACTAAGCTGCAAAGCCGGTGGATTACAAAGGCGGAGAGCACTCAAATCATTTCAACTCGGAGTTTCATCACATCACTTCGTACCCCCTTTCCCTTTTCCTCTCTTACGATAATACAGCATCAGGCAGGCCCCGAGGGGCTCATGTTGTCGTGCCATCCCCTTTGCAATTGCAGGGGGTAGCCGTGGTGTGCCGTTTTTATTGGGCGTAAAGGGTATAAAAGGGAAAGAAGGGCAAAATCATCATTCCAAGGGGGGAATCAGAAGCGACCCTCTTTGCGCAGCCGCCAGACGTAGCCGGCGGTGCCTGCCACCACCAGCAGCAGCCCCAAGGCCAGCACCGCGTTCAGACGACTCAGCCCCGTCACGTAGCTCAGCACGAGAACCGCCACACCGGCATAAACAAGGGGCAAACCCACCAGATTTTTCAGTTTTTTCATCATAATATGCTTATTTTGGTGCAAAAGTAATAAAAAAATTTGGTTGGTTGAAGAAAATGTTGTAATTTTGCACCGCATTTTGCGAAAGTAGGTCAAAACAGACCAGCCCGAGCGAGGTGCAAAACCGTTTTAATAACATTTTTAATCAATCATTTTAAGTAGTATGAATCAATACGAAACCGTTTTCATTTTGACTCCCGTTTTGTCTGATGAACAGATGAAGGAAACGGTCGAAAAGTTCAAGAAGATTCTCACAGACAATGGTGCAGAGATTGTGAACGAAGAGACCTGGGGATTGAAGAAGATGGCTTACGCTATCCAGAAGAAGTCGACAGGTTTCTACTGTCTGCTGGAGTTCAAGGGTGAGCCCACTATCGTTGAAAAGCTCGAGACCGGCTTCCGCCGCGACGAGAAGGTAATCCGTTACATCACAGTTAAAGAAGACAAGCACATGGTGGCTTACGCTGAGAAGCGCCGTGCAAAGCTTGGTAAAAAAGAGGAGGCTTAAACTATGGCAGAACAATCCGAAATCCGTTATCTCACTGCTCCTTCCATCGACACGAAGAAGAAGAAGTATTGCCGTTTCAAGAAGAGCGGCATCAAGTATATCGACTACAAGGATCCCGAGTTCCTGAAGAAGTTCCTCAACGAGCAGGGTAAGATTCTTCCCCGCCGCATCACCGGAACCTCTCTGAAGTACCAGCGCCGTGTGGCTCAGGCCGTGAAGCGTGCCCGCCAGATTGCCCTGCTTCCCTACGTAACCGATTTGATGAAATAATTAAAGAGGAGGAAACAGAATGGAAATTATACTGAAAGAAGATATTATCGGTCTGGGATACAAGAACGATATCGTGAATGTGAAGAACGGCTATGGCCGTAATTATCTCATCCCCACAGGCAAGGGCGTCATCGCTTCGCCGAGCGCAAAGAAGGTGCTCGCCGAGAACCTGCGTCAGCAGGCCCACAAGCTGGCCGTCCTGAAGCAGAACGCCGAGGAGAAGGCCAAGGCTTTCGAGGGTGTTGCTCTGGAAATCGCCGCCAAGGTTGGTGCCACTGGCCAGCTCTACGGTTCTGTAGGCGCTGCTCAGGTAGTGGCTGCTCTCGCCGAGAAGGGTATCGAGGTTGAGCGCAAGATCGTCACCATGCGCGATGCCAAGCAGCTGGGTGACTACGAGGCCGTTATCCACTTCCACAAGGAAGTAGAGGTGAAGGTGCCCGTGAAGGTCATTGCCGAGAACCCCGAGGATCTTGAAGCCCCCGTCGTAGAGGAAGCTCCCGCAGCAGTTGAGGCAGCCGTCGAGGCTGTCGAGGAAGCTGTTGAAGAGGCTCCCGTTGCCGAGGAGGAGGCTCCTGCCGCTGAGTAAAGTTTTGGAACTATCATTTGCCCTGTAAAGCAAATCAATAGCAAGTCCCAGTCCGGATTCTTCCGAGGCTGGGATTTCTTCTTTATGGCAAATGCAGCGCCCTTGGTCACAGCGCCCACAAGAGAAACTTGCGCCCCGAAGGGGCATCATCTCATAGCCCAGGGCCGCTCGGCGACGAAGGAGACGCTTTCATAGCAAAGCGGAGAAAGAACGCCCTGGGTAACCAGACCACCGTGAAGGCAACGCCCTGTAAGGGCAAAATCGTTATTCCAAGTGGTTTTAAAGATGCTGCCCCTTCAGGGCGCCACATCTGTGGGGACATCAAAAAAACCAGGGCGATGCCCAGGGCTATGAGATACAGCCCCTTCGGGTTACACGCGGCGCAGCCGCCTTACACAGCCCGAAGGGCCTTACACGCGACGAAGTCGCCTTACACGACGCGCCAGCGTCCTTACACGCGGCGCAGCCGCCTTAGTTCGTGGATGGTCTGCAGCGGGTCGGCAGCCTTGAACACATAGCTGCCACTCACCAGCACGTCTACACCGGCGGCCACCAGCCGCGGAGCCGTCTCCGCCTGAACGCCGCCGTCCACCTCAATCAGCGCGTGGCTGCCACTCTGCGCAATCAGCTCGCGCAGGCGCTTCACCTTCGCAATCGTGTTCTCGATGAACTTCTGACCGCCAAAGCCGGGATTCACACTCATCAGCAACACCATGTCTACGTCGCCGATGATGTCCTCCAGCACGCTCACCGGCGTCGACGGGTTCAGCGTCACACCTGCCTTCATGCCCGCAGCGTGAATCTCTTCAACCGTGCGGTGCAGATGCGTCGACGCCTCGTAGTGCACGTTCATCATCATTGCGCCCAGCCGAGCCGTCTGCTCGATGTAGCGTTCGGGCTTCACAATCATGAAATGAACGTCAAGCGGTTTCTTGCAAATCTTCGATACAGCCTCAATCACGGGGAAGCCGAACGAGATGTTCGGCACAAACACACCGTCCATGACGTCCAGGTGCAGCCAGTCGGCCTCGCTGCGGTTGATCATGTCGATGTCGGCAGACAGATGGGCAAAGTCTGCTGCCAGGAGCGATGGAGATACCAGAGTCTTCATGATTCAGCGTGTTTTTTCAGTTCAGGCAGTAAACCTCGTTTCGTCCGTTATGCTTAGCCACCCTGTACGTGTAGGCAATCTGGCGAATCATGTTCAGTACGTGTTCCGATGGTTTCATTTCTTCTTGAGTAAAATACTGCATAGGCAATTCTTTTTTTTGGGGGTTCTACTACTTATATAACGCACACCCTACAGCATTTATTATATAACCCGAAAGAAATTTTTTCCGTATGCTACAAATGCCCCTTCTGTGTCCTGCGGAAGCCCCTTCCGTACCTTACAGAAGACCCTTCTGTATGCTGCGGAAGACCCTCCCGTACCATACAAAAGGCCCATCCACATACTACGTGAGGCACCTCTGCAACCTATAAGCGCCATCATCAGTCCCCTCGACACCCCAATCAGTATTCCCTTCCTCTCTTGGGAGCCGCAGGGTGGGGTGGTGTGAAGAAAAAAAAGGTGCCCCGACATCACGTCGGAACACCCTCTCTCACATTTTTAACTCCCCTCCCCTCGGGAGGCGACTGGGGGCTTTAGAGCAGCCACCGGCGTGGCTGCGGCCCCACAAAGGGGAGCGAATCCCTCATTCGCGACGGAGGAGCTGGGGGTGGGTCTTCCCCCCCTCCCTGCAGGGGAGGGGGGTTAGGGGGGAGAGGCTTTTTACGGCTCTTCCTCCTCCCCGCCGCTCTTGTCGACGCTGTAGGCACCATACTCCTCCACCTTCAGGCCGTTGAGGAACTGCTTGCGGCGGGCAGGGTCGGAAGCCGTCCAGTGTACCTCGGGCTGGAAGTTCATGCGCGAGCCCACGATGTGCTTCGCAGCCGTGAACTCCTTCGCACTCTCGGCAGCCTTCGTCTTCAGGCCCACCTTGAAGCGGCCGAAGCCGTCGATCTTCACGCCGTAGCCCGCGTCGAAAGCCTCACGCATCACCACCACCAGCTCGCGGAGCACGGCGATGACGTCCGACTTCTTCGCCGACACGTTGTCCTGAATGTGGTCGGCCAACTTCTCCAGGTCCCAGTAGCCCAGACACTTCGCCCGTGCATACCACTTACCCACGTTCACGCTCTTCGGATTGTTCTCCTGTCGGAGTTGATAAAATACTGGCATAATACTAAATCCTTTCTTTTTTAAAGTTTGTTATCCTGATTGCGGAGACCACTTTCGCACGTGCTTTTCATCAACATCCTCCGCCTAATATTGATACTGCAAAGATACAAAATATTTCGCACATATGCAAGCATTTACGCAATTATTTTAAAGTATTACTTTAATATTTGTATACCGTTTTCACTTTTTCATTTTTCGCTATTCACTTCGCGCTTTAGCGCGACATAGTAGTCGGCGAAGTCCTTGCAGCCCGTTGGCAGCTGGTGGTGCTCCAGGTTGGGCAGCAGCTGTTGCAGCTGGAGGAAGAGGCGCTCGCCGGGCTCATCGCGGTCGGGATACATGTGCAGAGGAGTTGAGAGTGTAGAGTTGAGAGTTGAGAGGATTTCCACATCGGAAGGCTTCAGCAGCGTGGCCGAGGGGATGGCGATGGCCTTGTGTCCAGCGGAGAGCATCGCCCAGCAGTCGGAGCAGCCTTCGGTGATCCAGAGCTCTTCGCCAGGTTGCAACAAGTTCAGCACGGGCAGGTTGTAGATGGAGCATCGGCTGCCGTAGGGGAAGCGGAAGCGTGGGAGCCCCCCTAAATCCCCCGAGGGGGACTTGTTGAGGTTGCTGGCCGAGGGAGACTTGCCGAGGTTGCGGTTCTGCACGCCTATCAACTTGCCTTCGCGGTCGTAGTAAGGTATCTGCAGCCAGTTCACTCCCTCGCGGTCGCGCCACGAGGTCAGGCGGCACCAGCGCACCACTCGCTCATCCAGCTGTCGCTCGTCGAAGAGGAACCGCCGTGCCTCGGGCGAGAGCCAGGGACGAAGGAAGAAACGCTCGTAGCGGGCAGGGTTGAAGGCCCCCTCCAAACCTCCCCCTGCAGGGGAGGCTTTAGAAGTTACTCCATTTGCAAGGGTAATTCTTCCTCCCCTCCCTATGGGGGAGGGGTTGGGGGTGGGGCTTCCCCCCAGCCAGCGGCAGGCGTCGAGGAAGTCCTTATTCAGATATCGCATCACGAGGTCGATGGTGCCGCCGTGGGCGTCGCAGGCGAAGCAGCGGAACGTGTTCCTGCGCACGGAGAACGACAGCGAGGCATGATGGTCGTCGTGGAACGGGCAGAGGCATTTGTGCCTGACCACCCTGAGTCCAAGTCGCTCTGCGACCCCCTCAATGGGAAGGTCGCGGAGCCTTTGAAGTTCGTACTTTTCCATTTTGTTAAAGTTTAGTGTTTAGTGTTTAGAGTTTAGAGACAGTTTGTAAGTTCATAGTTGCGAGTTTTCGTCGGACGGCTAAACTTTTTCAACTTTCAACTATACAACTGTCTCTCAACTCTCAACTCTCAACTCTCCACTCTTTTAAGGTACTCGTCGGTCTTGGTGTAGAGTCCCGTCTCGGCCGAGTAGGTGATGAACTTGCGGAACTTCCACACACGCAACTGATGTTTTGTGCCCTCCTTGCTCTTGCCGAGGCTCAAGCGCAAAGCTTCCAGCTGCTGCTCGTTGAAGGTAGAGCCCAGGCTGTCGAGCATGTTCTTCGGGCCACACTTCTGCGTGTCTTCCGGCAGAATCTCGCCACCTTTGAACATATCTCCGAACACCATTACCTTGCTCCAAAGGTCGTAGTAGCAGAACCATGTCATAAACTCCCCGATGGAACGGCTCCACGTCTGGTCGTTCAGGATCCATAGCGTGGCCGCCTTCTTCCAAGCGGCAAAGATGCTGCGGTGGGAGAGTTCGAAGAGCATGTCGTCGTCGGCCAGGTCGGCCAGGTTCGCCATCTCCTCTGCCAGCTGGTCGGCAATCTTGTTCAATGGCTTCACCACGAAGCGGCCCTTGCAGTTGTCCAGTCGCACGATGTAGCTGTCCAGTTTCTTCAGGAACTCCTCGTCATACTGTCCCTGGCGTGGAATCTTTCCTTTGCGCTCGCCGCGCGGCTTGTAGGCAAAGGGAATGCGTCCGAAGAAGCCATTCGTCAGGTCCTTCTTGTAGAACGCGCGGGCTGCTTCTGGCGTTGAACTGAACGTGATGTTCACACGCAGCTTCGGATTGCCCGTCACGCCGTCGGCCGTAGCACGCAGGGCACCTGCCCGCTGGCAGTCGTAGATGTTGCGCACGGTCTGGCTCACCTGTCGGTGGCCGCCACACATGCGGTTGGCCATCTCCACCTCAGGCAGGTTCAAGTACTGCGTGCGTCCCCCCAGCTTCTCCAGCGCCATAGCGTTCTGGATGAAGGCGGGATTGGTCAGGTCGGCAGGTGGAAACCAGAAGCTCACCTCCGGTCGCTCGGGCTTCTCCTTGTTGGCTCCGCGTGTCTTCATCTGCCGCTGCCAGTCGACGAGTTTCTTGTACTCCGTCTCGTCGTGCTGGCGAAAATGTCGCATGATGGCCTCTATGAGATGGCTCAGCTGAGCCTTGCCGACACCCGACGGGCCTATGAGATGGCCCATTTGGCCGCAAAGTTCGTAGTATTTGTTGTCCGAATACATGAACTCCACATCAGTCAGATGAGCTGCCAACGCAGGAATTGCCATTGGCACAAGCGGCTCACGCATGTCTTTTGAGGCCTGTGAGAGGAGGAATTTGCAGAATTCTGTGCCTTTTGAAGGGTTGGGCATCGCCGGAGCGGTGCTACTGAAAATGTCGTATTTCATTGATTTCTAATGTGTTTTGTTGTTTTTTAGGTTTTTTCTTTGTTGTCGTGAGCTGTCGCGGCGTCTCAGCGTCTCAGCATCTCAATTGGTTAAAAAGGCATCCCTCAACTCGCCTTCTTACTTATATATTATATATATATTATTGATTATCAATAAGTTATAAACATAAAGGAAGGAGGGTGCGGTGTTGGAAGTGACCTTTTTTTTAATTGAGACGCTGAGACTGAGACGCTTTACGCCTCGTCAGCCTCTCTCACCTATGAGGCCGGCCACGGCGAGGAGTTCCCCGGCAGCCTCGCGGCAGAAGTCCTGAAATGTGAAATTCTCGTTAAGTGTCGGACGGTTGAACGTCAGCACCAGCGAGCCGTCAGCCCGGCGAATCACGTTGATGTAGCGACCGCTGTAGATGCGGGGGTTACGGCGAACGGGCACCCGCTTCTTGGCATTCTCTACGAAGCGGAAGAGATATTCGCCGTCGCGAGTGAGAACACCATTCATGTACTCGCCTACGGGCATACGCCCAGGCTGGCGGGTCTGTAGCTTCAGGTCGATGCCCAGTTCCGTGTTCGGAAAAATGTCTACGAAGAGCTGGTCGTCGTTGCGCTCCGTTTCAGCTTTGTGTTTGCGATAGGCACGGGCAAAGGGCTCGTCGCTCTGGAAGCATTTAATCAGTACCTCACCAATGACCTTCGGTTCTTTCGTTCCTTTTGAACCTGCTGGTCTTTTCTTGTAATTACTTTTCATTATAAAAAAGTTTTGATGTTATGGACGTTGGCCCATGCCTTCGTGACAGGAGCGCATCCAAACCCCACCAAATCCTCATTGTTTTAAATGGAAAACTCTATGGAATAACAAAAAATGCCCACCTCATAAAGGTGAGCATGCGCAATGCAACTCTTTGTGATACAACGAATTGCAATGATAATAAAAATATTTTTTCAAGATTCCCTTATGGAATCCATTAATGGAATCAACGAGGTTTCCGCCAGTTCATATCTTGACGATCATTTATATCATATTTCGATTCCATATCTTCTCTTAACAATTGCTGAATATCCTCAGCAGTCGGACGCATACGCATTGTTTTCAATATCTGGTCAATATGGGCGGTAGCAGTTTGGGATGTCTTTTTAACATTACTCACCGACGTTAGGAAATGTCCTTCGGTATCAACAAAATGTGATTCCAATATCGGGCCGACTCTTTCAGAATTGCTACTGGTAGTTATCAGTTTCTCTTTTGACAGCTTAAAGAACAAAGCGTAAAGTGCAGAAACGCCAAGTTTTGTCGGGGCATTCTTCCCCAACTTATCTTGTCCGGTCCAGATGATTTCGCAATCGTTAGCCTCTCCATTGAAGAGTCGCTGAAAATCTACTTCACTCGTCTGGGTACTAATCCAGCCTCTTGCTGCGAGGAGTCTATATAATGCCTTAATATGGTCATCCGTCACGCCTTGTCCCTTTGAGAAGACTGGGTATTCCACGCCATGTTGCTTCTCTTGCACAAAACTACCTTTCTTCGACGTATTGCCTACACCTTTAGAGGAAGTCGTTTTGCTGTTGGGCACATTCGTATTGATGTTTACATTTTGATTATCATGAATGTCGAACATCTTCTCAATACTAACGTCGCAATTATTGAAGTCTATCTTTAGGTCTGCCATATTATTAATTTGCTATATTTACTTTATCATTATCATGAATATCATTCACCTTATCAATATTGATGTTGAATGTGGATTTCTTCTTCCTGGCTTCGCGAAGACTGTCCAGTTCTTTTTGAAAACGATGCCCAAATTTATCGTTTACCTCTGACAAAGTGTTTTCCATATGCTGCATCCCATCAACAGAAAGGCCTAAGGCTACTTCAACAAATGAAGCAACAAGCGCATGGTCATCTTCCGTTTCTCCATCTTCAGCCATGCAATTCAAATCATATGTCAGCAAGTCTACGCGTTTCTTATCAAGACCCCTTTCTGCATCGGAAAATTGTCTTAACAAATCAGTAAACCCATCATACTCTTGGCAGAATCCGACTAGGGCACGGACGACTTCCTTCGCATTAGGTCGTGTCTTTCGCAAAGCACTCAATTTGACGTACGACAGAGAAAGAAGGAGATAAAAGGTCTTCTCGTCAGTAAATTCTTCTCTCAAATCATCAATCTCATATCGCATGATGTCTCGATTTGAGATGTCATTATCTAACAAAAAGAACGCGAATTGATCGGCTGATGCAAACATTTCTTCAATTGATAACGACGGCATTTGTTTCTTAATTGTCTCATGAGCAATCAAGAACACATCATCTTTGTACAGCTTTATGCGTACTTTTTTCCTCTCTGCAGGTGTTTTTAAAAATACAATCATGCCACTCTTTCCTTTCCATTATCTTCGTCAGCCACAACTTTCATCTTATTGACAAATTCAACCAATTCTTTCTCGGCTGCGGCTATTTTCTTCCTTGCCTCCACGTCGTCTTTGTCCAATTCAGCAAATAGCGTTTCAAGATGTTCGTTGTCTATTTCATTCGTGACAATGCTGTCGCTCTCCTCGTCATCATCAATATAGCAAGTAAATCGTGAGCCGTCATTTGTTACAATCTCAATACTCGCTCCTGTATTGGCGTGGAATTTTACCAAATTGCGTATGAAGGTACTTGAGTAGTCTACCTCAAGGAATGTTCTGTCCGCAGGTGGATTCAGTTCCAAAACCGAACGGTACTTATTCCTATATTCTTCTTCATTCACGTTGATGGCAAAACCCATGATAGATTCGTCATCCAGTTCCTCACCACTAAAACTCCCTGGTAACACACCTTCACTAATATTAAAGCGAATGCATGAAACAGTATGTTGGCGAAGCATCCATGCTTTATAAAAGTCGCGTGGATAAAATTGAGGATGCAACTTTAGGCCAATGAAGTGGTCTGCCTGCATTCGCTTGTCAAGCACAAATTGGATGATTTTCTTTAGAGAGTCCGTAGAACTGAATGATTCTTTATTCTTCTGAATGGCAATTCGCCTACACCTATCTCTATTATCAATGATAACAAAGCATGGTGGTTCATGCCTGACAGGCACCGTTTTAAAGTCCTGTATAACCTCTTTAGTTTTCACGTTAGCGATACGCATCACGATAATGTCTTTGTTTGAGGAAAGATGATACACGTTGTGCTTGTATGTCTTGCTTCCATCACCTTCTCCCATAGTAAAGTCAATGCTTTCATCTGATTCAAAATAAGAGCCAAAATGTTTCTGCCTTTCACTCCATTCTTTATCGGAGAATAGGCCGTCTTTAAAATACTCGAGATAATATTGTGCGAATTTCGCCATGGTTAAACGATTTAAATGTACTAGAATGTCCGGTAATAAAATTTAGACTGCAAATGTACTGAAAAATCGGCGAATAACATTCGACGTATTGCAAAAAAATGCAAGAAAAAATACATTTTAACAGCTCATCCTTCATTTTCCCAAGAATTATCCGTACTTTTGCAGGGTGAAAACCAAATAATGATAATTCTATGAATCTTAAAATAATGACGAATATGAAAAAGAAGCTGCTATTAGTCCTGCTGGCACTTATGCCCATGATTGTTAGTGCCGAGGAAGTGGAGATTGATGGGCTGTGGTATAACCTGATTTCAAAAGGACAGGTTGCGGAAGTTATTCAGTATAAGAATAATATTTACTATTCTGGAGATATTGAAATACCGGCAAAAATTACCTTGGAAAGTGTTGAGTATAGTGTAGTTGCCATTGGTGAAGGTGCTTTTAACGGATGTGATAATCTTACTTCTATTATAATACCGAATACGGTGACCTCTATCAACTATAAAGCATTCTATGGCTGTGGCAGAATCACTTCCATAATTATTCCTAATAGTGTGACCTACATTGGTTCATTCGCTTTCGGTAACTGTATATCTCTATCCACAGTATTCATGCCGAGTAGCGTTACAACCATCGACGGCAGTGCATTCTATAAATGTGAAAACCTTACCTCTTTGCATATTACAGATTTAGCTTCATGGTGTAATATTACCTTTGTAACTTCAAAATCAAATCCTCTGTATTATGCTCGTCATCTATATTTAAATGGAGAAGAAGTGAATGATTTAATCATCCCTTATAATGTATATGGTATTGGAAATTATGCATTTGGATATTTCTCCGGTCTTACTTCCGTAACTATCTCTGATAATGTGACTAACATTGGAGACTGTGCGTTTTCTGGTTGCAAGGGTCTTACCTCTGTAGTTATATCCAATAGTGTTACGACCATAGGGAAAAGCGTTTTT
>Ga0256404_1003167_pt1 | contig 34385 bp, 25 predicted proteins | sample RumenRJG_01DNA_FD_185990 | JGI IMG/M metagenome (GOLD analysis project Ga0256404, IMG submission 185990) | Bovine rumen microbial communities from Lethbridge, Alberta, Canada - RJG_01 | ecosystem: Host-associated > Mammals > Digestive system > Stomach > Rumen | place: Canada: Alberta | collected... | reverse complement strand
TTGAATGTAAAGGTACAAAAAATATCGCAGAATAACGAATATTTCAGGTTAAAAACCATTAAACTTTTTGATATTCAAATGATTATAAATAAAAACGTTAGATTGCTATGTCAGAGTTCTCGGACAACCTCCCCTGAGGTTAAACGCTTAAGGATGGAGGTCTTAATCCTGGTCAAGCCCATCATCTCCGTCACCGGGATTCTGCGGATCCCCACCTCCGGTCTCTGAGCCTGTCGAAGAGCCAGAGCCTGTCGAAGAGCCGCCCGTGGTGTTCTCGTCACCCGTGGTGTCGCCCTCGGGATCCTCCACGGTGCCTGCGTCGTCAGAGGTCACACGCTTCACGATCTCACCGTTGCGGTCGTAGCAGGTGATCTGGATGGCCGTGTTGGCCAGCTCATCCTTCAGCGCCACCGTCGGGGTGAATACGATGCGTCGCGTACGGATGAGACTCGACTTGACGTCGTTCACGTCAGCCACAGCCTTCGCGCTCAGTCCGAAACGCATGTTGCCCAGTCCAGGCAGAGCCACCGAGTGGCCTTCGGTCGCCCAGGCCTTGATGACCTCGCCGGCACCTTTCCAGCATGCCTGCATGACGCCCTCTGACACACCACTGCGGATAGCGGCCTCCTTGATGACCTTCTCCGAGTCGAGCGTTGAGTAAAGGTCCGGCTGCATCACGTAGCGCCATACCTCCGGGCCGTCTTGGGAGAACTTAAGCTTCTTCTCCCGTGCTTTGATCTTTAATGCCATAGTCTTAAAAGTTTTTCATGGAATTAAACTATCGTCCAGCCAACTACACCGGGTGGCCGGTTCCCGCTTTATATCACTACTTTTTATGTATCTCTTTACATGCTACAAAGTTACGAAAAACATCTGAATCCTGCAACTTTTTTCGTAATTATTTTCAAGGCCTTCCAACACTTTTTCCGTGGCTTTCCAAAAAGTGTTACGAGGCTTCGCAGCAAATAATCCGTCGTATTGTCTGTTACACATTGCTGCGAAGAAGAAATGTGTAACAGAAGTGTAACGAATGTGTAGCAGAACGTAAAGTTTTGTATTTCACAATGTTATATACATATTCAAGACTTCTGTTACACTTTTACACTTAAAATGCAAAAAAACAGGGTATAAGATAATAAAAGGGCGTATAGAAGAAAAAGAATGGAATAATGTGTAACATCTGTATCTGTAACAGGAAAAAGCCCGCCCTAAGTCTCATTGCTCAGAGCGGGCCTTATCAGGTAACGGGATTGTCAGATCAGAAGGGATCACCGTCGTGCCATTCCTCGTTGCTGCCTGTCTCGAAATCAAGACCGGCCTGTACGGGATCTGCTTTTGAAGCTTCTACAGCGGCTTTGGCCGAAAGCACATAGTAGAAGGCCTTCTGCTGATTGTTTTCGTCGCGCTTAATCCAGCGTTCACCGTCTTTCTGCTTGTGGGTGATGCTGACGGGGTTCAGACATTGCAGGTGATCTGCAAACTGGCAATAGGCGTTCAAGTGCTGTGTCATCTTCTTGGGCGGCCAATTGAATTTCGTCTCCTGATTAAAGTCGGCAAGGACCATTTCTGCCTTCAGTTCACAGTCCAGATGACCGCTATCCTCAGCAAAGTAGTCGTCGGCCCACTGACGGAAGTCCTTACCCACGGCAGCCATCTGCTCGCGACGTTCGATGCGATTCAGTGGCGGCATGATGCGACGCTCGCCAGGTTTCAGCGACAAGTAGAATCGCACGCACTGGGTCATGAAGGCCAGGTCGAGTTGCCATTCGCGCTCGTCGTACTCCGTACCCATCAGGTTCTTGCCGAAGTCATCGCGGATGGAACGTGACTCGCGGTAGTCGTTTTGCGGGGTCTTCACGTGGTAAAAGTCCGAGAATGGGAGCGGCCAGATGCGCCCTTCGGTCGAAGGGTCGTGACGTGAGAGCGTGAAGTTGGTAGCCAGCACGAACTTCGGACTCTGGGCAAAGGGTATGACAAACGAGTGGCGGTTTTTCTCCTCCACACGGAAGTCGCCTGATACCATGCCATAGATGAAGTTGTAGTTGAACTTCCTTGGGCACTCGTCGATGAACACCAGCGAAGTGTCCTCAGTCACGCCGTCGAAGATGAAGCGTGGGTCGCGGAACGAGGTCGTACCGGCATCAATCTTGAACGTCTTCGCCATTGTGGCCGCAGCATTCACGTAGAACGACTTACCGCTTCGACCGTTGCACTCATCGACATTCTCAGCTATCGTGCTATCCATACAGATCGTAGCCCATGCCTCCGACTCCGACTTGTGACCGTAGAGCAGATAGCCATAGTTGGCTAATTTGCTGGTCAGACTGAGGTTTTCTTCGGCAACCTCATCGTCGGTCAGGTCTTGCCCACCTTCATCCTGTTTGCGCCAAAAAAGCCTGGAACTGTTGGCCAGGAACCTGAGCAGGTTGCTTAACGCCACATTCTCAGCGATGTCGACGCTATATCGTCCTTCCTCGTCGGTGGTGACGGTGAACATGTCGGGCGTCGGGCGGTAATCATGCTCGATGATACTGTCCTGCCAGACGTAGTGACCATCGGATTCCGAATAGCGGTGGGTGACGATCTTCTCAGCCGATACCTCGACCCAGCAGTTGCGGAAGTAGAAGCGCTGTGTCGTGGCCGTAGCACGGCTGAAGTCCAGGTCGTCGCGCTCGCGCAGTGTGCTGACGTTGTTGGTCGGCAGATCACGGCTGCGAAGCACCTTGTCCTGCAGGGCCTTGGGCAGTCCCTGTTGTTCCATCCAGCTCTTCAGAAAGGCGGTGATGGTCTTGGCCGTGATGCGCTGGACAATGATGCCTTCGATACGGATGTAGACAGGCTCTTTGCGCGATTCATCCTTCAGCGTGTAGAAGCCGTTCAGTTCCAAGAAGTAGTTGAGCGAGGTGAGGCTCAGCGTGTAATCCTTCTGTCCCTGCTTGTTCTCGTGCATGGTCCAGAACTTCGCCTTGACAGCACGGTTGACGAGGGTGTCCATCGCTTTCTTCGACGGGTTCAGACGGCAGTAGTCGCGCAGGTCCTTGCACCGTCGGCCACGGTTGTCGTGCAGACCGCCCATGTCGCCCTGCGAGAGCCATGCCGTGTGGATGCCGAGGTGTGTGAGTGCGAGGCGCTGGCCGGCCTTGATACCCGTTGTGTCGATGTCGGGTATGTTCACCAGCCATTTGGTGTACTTCATCAGCACGTTGTAGTCGAAATCGGACAAGCCCTTCGTCTCGCTGTCGAGCCATACGGCCAGATAGCCGTAGCTCAAGGCACAGACGGCATCGCTGCCGCCGCTGACGAGCAGCAGCACGGGCAACTTCTCCTCGCCTTGTTCCTGAAAGCGCTGGCGTACAGCCTGCAAGCCGTAGATATAGCCCTGCTGTGGCTTCTTGCCAACGATGAGGAAACGATGGGCCTTGTCGGGGTTGCGCGGCTCGTAGACCTTGTAGAAGATCTGTGGCTGACCTTGCCCGTCGACATAGTCGCATTGTTGAGCAAAGATAGGATACGTTGGCGTAGGCTTGCGCACGGTGACTTTGTCGCCGTAAGTGATGGCCACCTCGCTGACACCTTTCCACCCGTAGGTTTCCAAGTGTTCTGCCTTGACGTTGGCACCCCAACAGCTGAGGTCGAAGCCTGCCAGACTCTCGGAGAGTTTGATGCGTGGCATCGCCCCCATCTCGTCGGGAAGAGCCGAACGTTGTTCAATGTCGGGCTTGTTAGTGCTGCTTGTAAGCACCTCTTGAACCCCGTAGCGTTCGGCCAGTTCTTCCAAAGCCATGCGGAACTTGTCCTGGCCGTAGCCCCGATCCCACAGGTAGAGGTCGATGGGTGAAAAGAGTCCACTGCCTTCACCCATGCCGAAGTCCTTCACGTGCCAGTAAGGTCGCTTCTGGTCGGGCGGATAAAGGTGAGCCGACGGTGTGTGCTCGTCAGGTCGGAAGCGAAATGCCTTCTTGTTGTTAATCACTGCATCATCGACTGCTGTGAGTAGGTCGGTGATAATGTCGAGTCCCGAATGGGTTGCATCGTAGACTCGCTGTAACAAATCAGAATTTCCCATAATCGTTTTTTACTATTAGGGAAAATGTGGTCTCAGGTTTACCTTGCCGACAGCGTCGCCCTACTTGACAAACCACCCCTTCACTGATCGGCACGCGGCTACGTACCTAAGAAGTTGGTGCAAAGGTACGGAGTTATTTTGGATAAAAAAAGTAATTTAAGGAATATCTAACATATTGATTATTAGATAATTATGACTACAAATAACACTATTGTATCAAAAATCGACACCTCTCGTCAGAATGTTTCATGAGTAGTCAGTTTTTCCGATATTTACTATCAGAAAATCTGACTCCCCAAATCTATTTCTTGTCAGATTTTAGGAAAAATGATACTGGTTCGATTGAAAATTAAAAAAAATGACTGGTCCGAAATTGGAACCAGTCAGGAAATGTGATAATGACGATAGTATAAAAAAACTTAAACCACGCTTTGACCTGCAGCAAGAGTCTTTTTTTCGGTTATAAATGCATCCAGTTCTCTATTAAAAACTACTTGTTCTTCGCTTAGTTTGGCAATTGCGTTCTTTCTGGTGCTTACTGTATGCCAGTTGGGCAAAGGATACCCTAAACCATTGGCAAGGACATCATAGTAGCTCTTAATAGGAGTATCTGTGGTTCCTCCCATCCAATTTACTACCATCAGGACTTTAAGGGAAGACGGCTTTTTACGAGTCGGCTCAGGATGGAACTCATTGAAATACTTGAAAAGAATACGTATATCTTCGGCCTTTTGATAACACTGCTTAATGTTCAATGGCAAAACCAAGGCCTGTTGTTTGGTGGCATTTCTTAACAGGGCATAGTCCGTAATATCCTCCAATCCGAAATGGTGAAATCCTTGCTGGGCTGCATTGTCAAGACCAATGTCATCAATAAGTTTCTGGATTTCACAAGTCACGGGAGCTTGCGTATGTTTAATAGAGCTCTTCATGTCTGCTATAATCTCGTCACATTGTTTCATCAAAAGTTCGACACACAGAACTTTGTTGGACTTAATATCTTTTTCCTTATTGATAACATCCCGACAGACGAGTAGAGAAGCGAGAACGTTGGTAAACAAGGCCCGCTGCTCAAAGAACAGGGCCTGAATGTTATCTCTAAATGACTCAATGCCAAAAAGGTCTCTTGCACATCCTCCCCGTGCTAATACCGATTTCTCAAACACGGAAAGTTTTCTCTCTTCACCAGGAAGTTTTGCATGCGAAATGGGACAGCTCTTCCGAAATTCACGTTTCAGAGATTCCATAGAACTTCTGAGCATGTTGAACATTCGCTCGGCTGTAGTGTAACGATTGTTATCTTCCGTTGCCCACAACTCATTGAATCTCAAGGAGCACTCCACGAGATTCAGATATTCGAGGTGCGCAATCGAAAGGCAGTAACGTGTCTCTGCAAGCCGCTTCTGTATTTGCAACTCACCTATATTACGTACATATAGACTGGCAATAAAACCATCCTCTGTATAACATTTGAGGGTGTCTATGATGTAGAAGATGTTTTCCTCTGTCTTGGAAAGATAATCTGTATGTTCCATTTTATGTTATTTGATTTTCATTTTGTACTGCAAAGTTACCCATTTTTGACAACTTCTCAAAGATTTTGAGATGAAAAGTTTTCTATTTTACAAAACTTAACAGTTTAGAATTGGAAAAATGTTTGCCGTTTCCCGTTTCAAAGGTTTACTTTGCAAGAGAAAGAATTACTTCGTTCCATCTCCACTGCAATATCTGTTTCGGATATTACAAAACATAACAAAGGGCATTATCCAGTGCTTTTTTCGAGACTAGTCATGGGGACATCTGGGGTGAGGTCAGGACTCATTGATCTGTTCCCCAAAGATGAGAATAGAGAAACGAAAGTCAGCGGCTTCCGTTTCTTCGTGTCTGGATGGGGGAGGAAAACGAAAAAACTCACATAAAATTTGGTTTTTTGCTCACTTAATCGTATCTTTGCAGCGTCAAACAAAAGTGTTAAGATTATGACAGCATTACAACTGAATGCGGAACTATACCGCGCCATGGGTGAGATTGCCGACAACGAGAAGCTGCTGGCCAAGGTCTTGGCGTATGTGAAGGGATTGGTAACTACCCAGCAGAATGATGTCCATACAACTGCCCGCATCGGATGGGCTGCAGCCGCTAAACAGGCACATGCCGACGGGGAGGACAAGTTGATGGCAGCCGATGTTTTCGAAGACGAAGCGATGGAGGACTGGAAATGGTAAACCAGTTTGAAGTTTACTGGGTAGACCTAAACCCTACTGTCGGTGCTGAGATGCAGAAGATTCGTCCGTGTGTTATTGTCAGCCCCAAAGAACTTAACGACCATCTTGACACAGTAATTATCGTACCTATTACGTCGGCTATCCACGGCTATCCTTATCGTGTTGCTTGTCGCATCATGAATCGTGACGGTGAGATGGCAACTGATCAGATTCGCACCATAGACAAACGGCGATTGAAGAGCCGTATATCCTCACTCACTTCTGATGAGGTTACCGCTCTACAAGATGTCCTGCGCCAGATGTTTTGTGAATAGGACAAGAGATCTGGAGCCTTTGATAACACTTTTTCTTCTCTCTAATGTCAGAAGTTGGAAATCAGAGATGCTGCGCAGACCACATGCTTTGATGACAGCGTCTCTGTGGCACTTTGGTCTCTTGCTGTGCGTGGCATAGTAAATAGCGTTTAAGTTCAACATTATCAATATCAGGCGCAAAGATAAGCCTTTTTATTCATACTTCCAAATTTTTCTGGTAAATTTGAATTTATCCCGCATGCCCCAGGTGCCTCCATGGCTGGTCTGGTCTCATTTTTAGTTAATATTTCTTAATTATTGATTATCTATATATGAAAAACATACTTTTTTTCGTAACTTTGCAGAGTTATAGCGTAGATGATTATCAATTAACACAAATGTATATGAAAAGTGTGACAGCTTTTGCAGCCATCGGCCTTTTAGTACTGGCCAGCTGCTCGAAATCGGCAGATTTGTACCAGCAGGAGCCTGAGGTTCCAACTCCAGTTACTCCTACAGAGCCTGAGATTACGCAAGAAGACATCAATGCCAATGTACAGAAAGTCTTCGGTGTTACGTTTGACCCCAATCACGATTGGAACAGTACCGTCAGTGGTGAAGTGAAAATTATCGCCAACTCAACCATTAAGAAGGTTCAAGTCCTCGTCTATGTAAGTAAAATAGATGAGGAGGGTGAGACGGTCACCTCGATGAATATCATGAATGAGGCTGAGTTGAATGGCGCAACCACCATCACGCTGAATTATGAAGCCCCCAAAGACAATCTCGGCATCTTTGTAGCTTTCATCGACGGCAACAAGAAGTTTTTCAAGAAGGTAGAGGGAAATACTGCAAACATAGCGGATGCTTCTAAGACGAGAGGTGGAGATTGGGATCTGACTCAAAAACTTAATCTGACCCTGCCCTCTGGAGAATACAAGATTGCTGGCAGTGTAGAGTCTTATGCCAGCCAGAGAGGTTGGAATCCTGGTGAGCAGCTCTACTTCATGGACAATTACGGAGATCAGGCGATGACAGCTGATGGATATAGTGCTGAATTTACAGCCACGTTCAGGGCTATGGTTTTCTCCTATTTCAAGAATGGCAGACAACACAATAATCTTCCTTTGGTAAAGGCAAGCGACTACTATAACGAAAAGGCTTATCCTTTCACCACAGGACACCAGCCCATTATCATTTCGCCCGTTTATAAATTCGACGGGGCTAAAAGATGGGGAAATGAAGTTTGGAATTCAGACCTCTACTATTATTATTTTAAGGAAGAGGATTTGGCAAATGCTTCAGACCAAGTAGCTTTCCTGAAGAGTCTGCCAAAATACAAGGCCTTAGCCTTTAAAGACTATTTCGGAGAAACAGAGGATGATAAAATCAGAAAAAGTTCTTCGTACGCCCTCCTTTATTACGGAGACGGCACACCCGAAGTCGGTACTAAAGGTGACTATATTTTCCCAAAAGGCTATAAGATTGGATTTATGGTTCGTGCAAAGACTGATTTCAAAGAAAGTGGGAAAGCCAGAAAACAGGGTGAGCTCTACGGCGACGGTCGTCTGAACAATGATATTAATAGTTATTCGGAATGCAATTTCAAGAGTTCTAAACTTGGTACCGATGGTCCCCGTCTGGCATATCTGGCCTTTAACGGCAGAAAGTACATGTGCTGGGAATCAGGTACTGATACTGATTTCAACGATATCATTATAGAAATAGAATGTGGCCTAGAAGTTCCTGAAATTCCCATTGAGCCGGAATACGAGACCTACACCTATTGCTTTGAGGATACAAAGGTAGGTGACTACGACTTGAACGACATCGTCATTAAGGCTAAAAGAAAGAATACAACAACAGTCGAGTATTCTATCGTTGCCTGTGGTGCATACGATGAGCTCTATGTGAAGAACATCAACGCTGGAAAGATTAAAGATAATGCTGAGGTGCATAGCCTTTTCGGAGTTTCTGACACCAAGACATTTATCAATACGGAAAGCGGAGGCACTACATATCCGGCTGTTACAGTGACTAAGACTGTGGGCGCTGAGTTCAAACTTGCAGATCCGACCACGGCACCTTACATTTATGACGCCACAACAGGGCAAGAAGTTAGGATGTCGAAAATCGGTGAGGATCCTCATGGTATCATGATTCCTAACGACTTCAAGTACCCCTTGGAGAAAGTCTGCATCAAGAACGCCTATCTGGAATTCAACAACTGGGGACAGAATTCTGTCACATCTACTGATTGGTATACAAAACCTGTTTCTGGAAAGGTTTACGGATTAGGTGAAGAATAAGTGATACTCAAACAATAAATCCCCGCTGGTTGGCGGGGATTTTTGTTTGTTATTTTTCTTGTTCGCGCTGTTCGAGGAACTCGGAGACTTGCTCCTGCATGCCTCGGGTGACGGCGATACGGCCAGAGCGGGTGTACTGGAGTACACAGCCGAAGGTGTCGAGGGCTCGGAAGAGGGAGATGATGTCCTCGGTGACGCCGCTTTAGTCATGGGGACAGGTTAGTCATGGGGATAAGAGGCACCTGGGTATGGGTGCCAGTTCCCCAAAGATGAGAATAGGAAACGGAAGTCAGTGGCTTCCGTTTCTTCGTATCTGGGCTTTTGAAATTAATCGTCTAATCATTTGACCCATTGGGCGAATTTTAACTGTGTTGACCTCTGTCGCGACGCGGCCAAACATGCAAGCATGATGGCTCTTGCTGCTCAGAATCAGGGGACGGTTCTTTGATCTGTCCCCCAAAGATAAGAAAAAAGACACGGAAGCCAGCGCGGCTTCCGTGTCTTCTTTTGTTCGTCTATTTTATGTGTGCGGGACTTAGCGGGCCTGCACGTATTTGTGGAGCGTCTTGCGGACGGCACCGGGACCGGCGTAGAGTTCCTTGACGTAGCCCTCGATCTGTTCGCCGAGGCCTGCCTCATAGAGGTCGAGGCCGAAGACATCCTTGCGGCTGTAGAGCTGGCGCAGGGGGCTCCAGTCCTGATCGGGCTTGCCGATCTCGAGGGGAGCGACGATGGCCTGCAACTCTGAGAGCATGGGGTCGGGTGAGGGCTCGAAAGCCGTGAGGTCGTCCTTGAGTCCCTTCAGGTAGCGGGCATAGCCTGCCAGCGTGAGGGGGATGAGCACGAGGTTAGACATGTCGAGGCCGCGAGCCACATACTTCTTGATGGTCTCACCGAAGCGGATGGGGAGCTTCTGGCTGGTGTCCATCGCGATGCGCTGGGGAGCGTCGGGCATGAAGGGGTTCGGCAGTCGACGGTTGATGACGGCACCGATGAACTCGTAGGGGTTGAGCACGCCCGGGTCGGTGACGACGGGCATGGCCTCCATATAACCGATCTTCTGGATGAAGGGGCGCAGGTCTTCGTCGGCCATCTCGGCAGAGATGAGGGTGTAGCCTAGCATGCAGCCGTAGATGGACATCGCCGTGTGGAGTGGGTTGAGACAGGTGGTGACCTTCATGGTCTCTACCTTATCGACGGTCTCGCGCGTGGTGTAGAGGGCACCGCCGAGGTCGAGTGGGGGACGACCGTTGGTGTAGTGGTCCTCGATGACGAGGTACTGCACCTCTTCGGCATTCACGAAGGGAGCGGTGAAGGTGTGGCGCTCGGTCTCGATATAGTTGTTGTCCTCGAAACCGTCCTGTGCGAGCAGTTCCTTGACCTTCTCGTGAGGACGCGGGGTGATCTTGTCGATCATCGACCAGGGGAAGGTGATCTTCTGCTCGTCCTTCAGGTAGTCGAGGAAGGCGGCGGGCACGAGTCCGTCGTTGACCCAGCGCTCGGCATAGGCGAAGACGCCGGCCTTGACCTTGTCGCCGTTGTGCGAGCAGTTGTCCATCGACTGTACGGTGAGGGGCAGCTGTCCGGCCTGCCAGCGCTCATAGAGCAGTGCGCAGACCTTACCCATGGCGAAGAGTGGCTGCATGCCGCGTGCGAGGTCGGCCTCGTTGAAGCTGTAGCCCTTCTCGGTGATGGTGAAGGAGATCATCTGCAGGCTCGGGTTGCGGAAGATCTCGACGAGGCGCTGCCAGTCGGGGAACTGGGGATCGGCCTTGAGGGCCTCGGTGACGCTGGCGATGACCTTCTTCTCGATGGTGCCTGTCGATTGGAGGCTGACGAGCAGGGAGAGGTTGTTATAGGGGGTGTAGGCCTTGTCGATGACCTCGAAGTCGAAGGTCTCGGCGACGATGACGCCACGATCGTACTTGCCTGTGTTCAGGGCATCGTTGAGGATGGCAGCGGGGAAGGCACGGAAGATGTTGCCTCCGCCGAAGTGTACCCATGTAGGTTCCTTGGCCGTCTTCTCGCGCACGGCCTTGATATCGAATTTGGGGAGTTGGTAGCCCTTGGCTTCCCACTCAGCGGCGTTATAATTACCGCTAAATATATCATTCAGTTTCATTCTTGCTTTTTTACCTTTTTACTTTTTTACCTTTTTACCTTTAATCGAAGAATCCTGGTTGTTTATACTCGATGCCGAGTTCACGATCGACGGTGGCGAGAATGCCCTGCACCTGTCCGAGGGCGAACATGCGTCCCAGGAGGGTGTAGCCTGCGTTATGGCCGTGATGGGTCTCGTCCATGATGCCGCCATCTTTGTCGGTGAAGGTCATGCCGTGATCGACGCGCATGGGCAGCTCGGGATTTTCCTTCTCAAAGATGCGGCAGAGCTCGATGAGGTCGGCACGTCCGCCCAGGTGGGAGGCTTCGGTGAAGTCGCCGTTGGGGAAGATGTGGCAGGAGCGCAGGTGTACGAAGTGGGTGCGCGAAGCGAACTTGCGGGCCATCTCCACGACATTGTTGTAGGCACCTGCCGAGAGGCTGCCTGCGCAGAAGGTGAGACCGTTGTGCTTGTTGGGCACGGCGTCGAGGAACCACTGGATATCCTCTTCGGTGCGCACGATACGTGGCAGGCCGAGGATCTCGATGGGGGGATCGTCGGGGTGTACGCACATATTCATGTCGCACTCCTCGCAGACGGGCATGATGGCCTCGAGGAAGTACTTCATGTTCTCGCGCAGCTGCTTCTTGTCGATGCCTTTATAGAGGTCGAGGAACTCGCGGAACTTCTGGACGGGAGCCTCGTCGTTCTCGCTGAAATTTCCTGACACGAAGCCTTGTGTCTTGATAACGATGTTCTCGACGAGCTTGTGGTCCTTCTCGGGGGTCATGGTCTTGGCGAGTTCGTCGCACTCTGCCAATACGTTGCGGCCCTCACCGATGCCGGCAGGGAACTGGAACTGTGCCCACTCCTCGCGTGCGCCTTCGCGCTTCAGAATGTAGATGTCGAAATAGGCAAACTCGGCATAGTTGAAGTAGAGGTTGGTCGAACCGTTGGGGTTCGTGTGCAGCAGGTCGGTACGGGCCCAGTCGAGCACCGGCATGAAATTGTAGCAGATGCAGTGGATGCCCTCTGCCGAGAGGTTGCGCAGCGACTGCTTATAGACCTCGATCTGCTGGTCGCGGTCGGGACCGCCGTATTTGATGGTCTCCACGACGGGGAGGCTCTCTACGACGCTCCAGCGCATGCCGTAGCTCTCGATGTACTCACGCAGGTCGCGGATCTTCTCGCGGGTCCAGACCTCTCCGAGGGGCACGTCGTGAAGTGCGGTGACGATGCCCTCAACTCCGATTTGTCTCAGTTGGGCAAGGGTGATCTTGTCTTTCTTGCCAAACCATCTCCATGTTCTTTCCATATTATATTTCTTTGATGAATAGTTTGTAGGTGCAAAAGTAGTTCTTTTTTGTTAGACGGGCTTATCTTTTTCGCTCAAAAATTTGTTTATTTGTACTATTTGGCGATTTTCCGAGGATTAATTGTCGGAAATCTATCGGTTTCCTCTTGCCCAGTGGCTTGCCTTCGCTCATGACGGGGGTGCTTTCCTGGTTGTAGCGGTCGGAGGCTGTGACGGCGTAATGGAGGCCGCGCCCCTTGTGGGGAACGGTGAGCTGCTGCGCCCGCAGGCGGCTGGCGATGAGGTTCTCGGGGTTCTTGGTGTCAACTGGCCAGCTTTCGGAGGCGTATATATTATATAAAAGGTAGTCGGCACCGGAGTTGTCGCGGGCTCCCTGCCAGAAGAGTTTGTCGGTGGTCTTGCCACGTGTCACGCGCAGGGTGGTGACAGCCGACGGTGCCCGTTTCCCAGTCTGAGAGGTCGGGGGAATGAGGGCTGGTGTTCGGTTAAAGTCTTTCGTGAAGCTATATATGCCTTTTACATTGTCTGTCAGGAACTTACTGCGGAAGAATGTAATGCCCATGTTGAGGTTGCGCAGCACGTTCATTTCGCGGCTGATGACATCGAGACTCCAGTTGCGCTCCTTCGGGTGGAGCATATAGACGGCGAGTCCGGCAGCCACCTGTCGGCCATAGCTGTGCTCCTGCCAGTCGACGGCGAAGGGGTAGAAGTTGTTGCCCTGGAAGTACATCATCGGGAAGAGGGCATCCATCAGTCCCTCGCGCAGCCAGCCCTGAGCATCCTGGCAGACGGCGGTGTTGGCATTCCATCCGCCACTGCGGAAGCGGGCGAGGTCGTCGTACTTGCCTACGGGTGAGCACGACAGCTTCACCCAGGGTTTCTCGGCCTTCACGGCATGATGAATTTTGCGGACGATATCGGTGATGTTGCGGCGCCCCTGTTCGCGGCTGACCTTCAGTTTCCAGGTCTCTGGGTAACGGATATAGTCGAGGTGGATGCCGTCGATGTCGTAGCGGCGCGTCACCTCACGGCAGAAGCGGGCGATGTAGTCGCCGGTCTGTGGCATCTCGGGGTTCATGTAGCCCTCCTCACCCGACTTCACGATGAGTTTCGGGAAGCGCTGACGCATCAGTTTGCAGCCGTCGGTGTTCCACTTGCCTACGGGGATGGTGACGATCCATGCGTGGCACTCCATGCCGCGCTTGTGGCACTCGTCGATACAGAACTGGAGGACATCGTAGCCGGGAGATCGGCCCGTCTGTCCTGTGAGACAGGCATCCCATGGCTCGCTGTCGTGGGGGAAGACAGTGGTGGCTCTCACGCGCGTCTGAAATAATATGGTATTAATGTTGGCGCGCTGCAGCTGGTCGAGGATGCTGATGAGTTCCTGCTTCTGTCGGCTCGCGGAGTGGGAGTGGGGCCAGTCGAGGCCCTGGATGGTGGTAAGCCATACGGCGCGGATTTCGTGTTTCGGTGACTCTGCCGATGCAGTCTGTATCAGCAAAAGGGCTAGGATAATGTGTATAATTGTTCTCAAAACGTTGCTTTTTTTTAAAATTTGCTGCAAAGTTAGTGTTTTTTTTCCATTTCTCAAATAAAAACATTACTTTTGCAACAAAATAGGCGTACAATTGCAACAAACGATTCAAAACTAGTAATAAGATGATTTCATTTCTGCTGAGCCTTGTGGCTCTGGTATTGGGTTATCTCGTGTACGGGCGCTTCGTGGAGAAGGTGTTCGGGCCGGATGACCGTGTGACGCCTGCCGTGGCCAAGGCCGACGGCTTGGACTATATCGTGCTTCCTAACTGGAAGGTTTTCATGATTCAGTTTCTGAACATTGCGGGTACGGGCCCTATCTTCGGTGCCATCATGGGCGCTAAGTTCGGTCCTGTGGCTTACCTCTGGATTGTGCTGGGCTGCATCTTCGCGGGTGCCACCCATGACTATCTCTCGGGTATGCTCTCCATGCGCCACGACGGTGCGGGACTGCCGAATCTGATCGGCTACTATCTGGGCAACACGACGAAGAACGTGATGCTGGTGTTCACCGTGCTGCTGTTGATCATGGTGGGTACGGTATTCGTATATTCGCCGGCAGAGATCCTGCATTCCATCGGTGGCGACACGATGATGTGGGTGGCTCTCATCTTCTGCTACTATATAATTGCCACGCTGATGCCTATCGACAAGATCATCGGCAAGGTGTATCCGCTCTTCGCCTTCTCGCTGCTGTTCATGGCAGGGGCGCTGATGGTGTGGCTCATCCTGCACTGGCCGACGATTCCGGAGATCTGGACGAACTTCAACAATATGGGTACGGCTACGCATCCGGATATGTTCTCAGACAGTATCTTCCCCGCCTTGTTCATCACCATTGCCTGTGGTGCCATCTCCGGCTTCCACGGCACGCAGACACCGCTGATGGCGCGTTGCGTGAAGAGTGAGCGCATGGGCCGCCCCATCTTCTACGGGGCCATGATTACCGAGGGTATCGTGGCACTGATCTGGGCGTCGGTGTCGGCTTGGTTCTTCTATGGCGACCCTGCTCCGGGCTATGAGCTGATCGAGGGGGCTACGAAGGGCTTCCAGACATCTGCGCCGGCAGTAGTGAACCTGGTGTGCAACGACTGGCTGGGCGTGGCCGGTGCCGTGCTGGCCATGCTGGGGGTGGTGGCAGCGCCCATCACGTCGGGCGACACGGCTTTCCGCTCCGGACGTCTGATTGTGGCCGAGTGGCTGAAGCTCGACCAGCGCCCCATCCCGAAGCGCCTTGTCATCTGCGTGCCGATGTTCGCTTGTTCCATAGCAATGCTGATATGGCAGATAGAGAATCCTGACGGCTTCAACACCATCTGGCAGTATTTCGGCTTCTCCAATCAGGCACTCAGCGTGTTCACGCTCTGGACGCTCACCGTCTATCTGGTGCGCCAGAAGAAGGCTTATTGGGTGACCTTGATTCCGGCACTCTTTATGACAACGGTCTGCTCGACGTTCGTCTTTGTCTCGAAGCAGGCTCTGCACCTGCCAGAGTCGGTGGGCTATCCGCTTGGCGGCCTTTGCCTGGTAGTGTCTATCGTCTGGTTCTGCCTCTGGTATCGTAAGGAAACGACAAAGTAATAACCTAAAAATAAAGAAAAATTATGAAGAAACTGTTTTTGTCAGCTATCGCCCTGATGATGGTGATGAATGTAAATGCACAGAAGTATCTTAACAGCACAGGTACCCCGTTTGAGGAGGGTAAGTTCTATGTCGGTGCTTCGTTGTCGGGCCTTGGAGTCAACTATTCAAAGGCTTCTAAGTGGTCGTTGGGACTGCAGGCCAAAGCTGGTTATCTGTTCCTCGACAACTGGATGGTGCTCGGTGTGCTGTCATACAATAACCAGTCGGAGGGGTCTGCTATCACCACAAATATCGGTGCCGGTGCCCGTTACTATTTCGACCAGATCGGTATCTATGCCGGTCTGACGGCAAAATATGCTCATTTCAAGGTGTCTGGCGTCAATGGTACCAGCGACTTCCGTCCGGAGATCTATGGCGGTTATGCCTTCTTCCTGAGTCATTACGTGACTCTGGAACCGGAAATCTATTACGAGCACAGTTTCAAGGATACGGACTACTCTGGTTTCGGCCTGCGCCTGGGATGCGGTATTTATTTTTAGTTCATAGTTCATAGTTAAGAGTTTATGCTAAGTGTTGACGAACTGGTTGACAGACTTATCGATCTGTCATTTGCCGAGGATATCGGTGATGGTGACCATACCACGCTCTGCTGCATCCCTGAGGATGCCATGGGCAAGTCGCATCTGCTGATCAAGGAAGACGGCATCCTCGCCGGTGTGGAGATTGCCAAGGAGGTGTTCCGCCGCTTCGACCCCACCATGCAGGTGGAGGTGCTAATGGGCGACGGTACGCGTGTGAAGAAGGGCGACATCGCCATGATAGTGACGGGCAAGATACGTTCACTGCTCCAGACAGAGCGCCTGATGCTGAATATCATGCAGCGCATGAGCGGTATCGCCACGATGACAGACAAGTATGTACAGCGGCTGAAGGGTACGAAGACACGTGTGCTCGACACCCGCAAGACGACGCCCGGCATGCGTATGCTCGAGAAGCAGGCCGTGAAGATCGGAGGCGGATGCAACCACCGTATCGGTCTTTTTGACATGATCCTGCTGAAGGACAACCACGTGGATTTCGCTGGCGGCATCACCAATGCCATCGACCGCTGCCACAAGTACCTGGAGGAAAAGGGTCTCGACCTGAAGATCGAGATTGAGGTGCGCTCTTTCGATGAGCTGCAGCAGGTGCTCGACCACGGTGGCGTGGATCGCATCATGCTCGACAACTTCAGTGTGCCCGATACGAAGAAGGCGGTGGATATCATCGCTGGCCGCTATGAGACAGAGTCGAGCGGCGGCATCACCTATGACACCATCCGCGACTATGCCGAGCAGGGAGTTGACTTTATCTCCGTGGGTGCCCTTACGCACTCTGTGAAGGGACTCGACATGTCGTTCAAAGCCTGCTAATCGCCTAAGAATATGAAAAGACAACTGATTGTATCAGCTTTGCTGATGGCTGCAGCCGGGGCTATGGCCTGCACGAACTTCATCGTGGGCAAGAAGGCCAGTGCCGACGGTTCGGTGTTTGTCACCTACAATGCCGACTCCTACGGCGCTTTCATGCCTCTCTACCACTATCCTGCCGCTACCCACCAGACGGGTGAGATGCGAAAGGTGTATGAGTGGGACACCAACAAGTATCTGGGCGAGATTGCCGAGGCACCGCAGACCTATAATGTCATTGGCAATGCCAACGAGTGGCAGGTGACCATCGGTGAGACGACCTTTGGCGGTCGTGAGGAGATGGCCGACTCTACGGGCATCATCGACTACGGCTCGCTGATCTATATCGCCCTGCAGCGCTCGAAGACGGCCCGTGAGGCCCTGCGCGTGATGACCTCGCTCGTGGAGCAGTATGGCTACTACTCTGAGGGCGAGACTTTCTCAGTGGCTGACAAGGACGAGGCTTGGATGCTGGAGATGATGGGCTGCGGCCCTGACCGCTCGAAGTCGAAGGAACGCACCGTCTGGGTGGCTGTACGCATCCCCGACGATGCCGTTGCCGCCCATGCCAACCAGAGCCGTATCACGAAGTTCCTCGACGGTCGTTATGTGCAGGTGAAGATGAAGGATCTCGAGAAGAAGTATCCCGTCAACGGCAAGAAACCCGTGCCCAACCTGATGGTGTGCTCCGACAATGTCGTGAGCTATGCCCGCACGATGGGCTGGTATGAGGGCAAGGATGCCGACTTCTCGTACAACGCAGCCTATGCCGCACCCGACTTCTCGGGCCGTCGCTATTGTGAGGCCCGTGTGTGGAGCTTCTTCAACCGTTTCTGCGATGACTTCTCTGCCTACGTGCCATACGCCGCAGGCAAGGAGCAGGGAGCGCAGGAGATGCCGCTCTGGATCATCCCCAATAAGAAAGTGTCGCTGCAGGATCTGCGCGACGCCATGCGCGACCACTATGAGGGTACGCCATTCGCACTCGACTCTGATATCGGCGGTGGTATCTACCAGATGCCGTATCGTCCGTCGCCTCTTTCATACAAGATTGATGGACAGGAGTATTTCAACGAACGTCCTATCTCGACCCAGCAGACGGCCTGGTCGTTTATCTCCCAGATGCGCAGTTTCATGCCGCGCGAGGTAGGAGGCTGCTTCTGGTTTGGCAATGACGATGGCAATATGGTGGCCTACACCCCGATGTATGCTTCCATCACCCGTCGCCCGAAGTGCTTCTCTGGTGAGGGTGCCGACGATGTGACATTCTCCATGGATAATGCCTTCTGGGTGTGTAACTGGGTCAGCAATATGGTCTATCCCCGTTACTCGCAGATGTTCCCGAGTCTTCAGGAGGTGCGTGACTCTCTCGACGCCTCTTACAGTCAGCTACAGCCCGAGATCGAGGCCAAAGCCCTTGCTCTGCCTACAGCCGAGGAACGCATCAACTATCTGACGTCCTACAGTTGTCAGAAGGGCGACGAGATGATTGAGCGTTGGCGCCAGCTGGCGTTCTTCCTGATTGTGAAGTACAACGATATGGTGGTGAAGCCTACAGACAAGGAAGGCCGTTTCGAGCGAAATAAGTTCGGTGGCGGTGCACGTGTCGTGCGTCCTGGCTTCCCCGAGGCTTATGCCAAGGATCTGATCAAGCAGACAGGTGATAAGTTTGTGGTGCCGACGAAGAAATAGGCATCAGGATCCAAGACTGAGAAAATAACCAAGACGGTAGAGCTTGAAAACCGTCAGACTAGGTTGGGCGCTGCAGAGGATGCGGCGCTCAATTTTGTTGAAGAGTGCGTGAAATCTGCAGATCAGCCAACGGACGACAGACAGGTGGATGCCATCAGCCAGCGTGAGCAACTTGGAGTAGCCGCGCAGGTCGTTGCGGAAGGCGTGGAGTGTGCGGAGGTTTTGCTCGGTCTTATGCAGAAAGGCAGGATTGTCTTCAAAGGTGTTCATCATCACAGGGTTGTCGATATGGGTGACGGGGAAGTCTCGCTGCTTGAGTTGTTTGCCGAAAAAGACGTCTTCGTAGCCGCTACGCTTGAAGCGCTCGTCGAAGCGACAGTCCATAAATGTCTCGTACTTGATCATGAAGTTGGTGGAGCGAAACTCCTTATATGGGTTCTGTTGACGACGTATGACGGAGTGGGCCATCTCTGCCTGCTTCTCATAGCGGTATCTCAGGTTGCCCTCCCAGCGTGCGTCAGTAGTGATACAGATGCCACCGTTGACGACACAAAAATCCTCTGTGGCCAGATAGCGCTGGATGAAGTCGTTGTTGGGGATGGTGACGTCGCAGTCGATGAACAGCAGATGGTCGTACTGGCTTTGGGTGGCAAGGAAATTGCGTGTCGCCGCACTGCCACTGTTCTGTTCCCTGGTGATGAATCGGCAGCGGGGCTGTTGGCTGATAGCCTGGTTCTCGACAATGGTGTCGGTATCCGTCGAGCCGTCGTCGGTTACGATAATCTCGTAATCGGTGTCTGCTGCCTGTAGAAGAACCACAAGTTGCTTCACTAATGACACACAACAGTGGTTGTAGGTCGGAATGAGGACGGAAAGACCGGGTTTACGCATAGTCATGGCGCAAAATTACACAAAAATCGTGAAAATCAACAAGTTTATTGCCGAATATTTTGGTTATTCTGTGGAAATGTTGTACCTTTGCAGCCGCTTTTACGAGTTAAGAGCATGAAATTCAAACATTTTAAACATTTAAACAACAAAAAGAAATGGCAACAAAGATCAGATTGCAGCGCGGTGGTCGCAAAGGTTATGCTTTCTACAGCATCGTGATCGCTGACGCTCGTGCACCACGAGATGGTAGATTTACTGAAAAGATTGGTACTTACAATCCTAACACCAATCCCGCCACGGTAGATTTGAATTTCGAGCGTGCGCTCTACTGGGTTGAGACCGGTGCCCAGCCCACAGACACAGTACGTAACATCCTGAGCCGTGAGGGCGTCTACCTGATGAAGCACCTCCGCGGTGGTGTGAAGAAGGGCGCTTTCGATGAGGCTGCTGCACAGAAGAAGTTCGATGCCTGGAAGGCTGACAAGCAGAACGGTCTGAACAAGATCGCTGAGGCTGAGGCTAAGGCAAAGAAAGAGGCTGCTGCTAATGCACTGAAGGCAGAGAAGGCCGTCAACGAGGCTATCGCCAAGAAGGTAGCTGACAAGAAGGCTGCCGAGGCTGCTGCTAAGGCTGAAGAAGAGGCTGCAAAGGCTGCTGAGGCCGCTGCTGCTGAGGCTCCCGCAGAGGAGGCTGCTCCTGCTGCTGAGGCTCCTGCTGAAGCTTAATTATTTGGCACGGATTTACACGGCTTTTATTAAAAAACACGGCTTTTTCTTCGGAGAAGGCCGTGTTCTTATTTTTATGGCTGTGTAAATCCGTACCTAAAATCTATTCCAGAAGTCAAGGTATTGACTGGCTACTTTCCGGTAGTCGTGGTGGCGGCGTACGTATTCGATACTCTGTCGCTTGAGAGCTGGGATGCGTTCGGGATGCAGCACGAGTTGCTCGAGTTCGTGATAGACACTTTCATAGGTAGGCTCCACGTTGATGATGGGGCGCAGCTCGTGTTCATCGATAATCTCGTAATTCTCCGGTTCACCGCCACCGATACAGATGATGCCTTTCGACATTGCCAGCAATGAGTTCATCGATGGGGTATAGCTGTATAGCTGGTCGATGATGGCGTCGCAACCCTCCATCATCCGCTGGTATTCATCGAAGGGTACCGACTTGGCTATCACGAGTTCCATGCTTTCTTTGTATTTGTCGCGTATGTCCTCGGCGGCACGCAGCATGATGTCTGTACCCTTGTAAGCCATACGGGCTACGTCGATGCCAAAGAAGACGACCACTTTGGATGGTTGTGTACGTTCGGTATTCGCCTCTTTTGGCAATTGGATGGGCAGGGGGATGAAGCGGGTCTTCTCAGGGAAATAGCTGCTATAGCATACCTGATACTCGTAGAGACAGGCGGGGATGCCGTCGCAGTCGGTCATCACCTTGCGGCAATAGTCACCCTTGGGGGTGTCGATCCATTCGTCGATGAATTTCTTGTTCTGTGGCTCGTCGGTACGCATCTTGTCGCCTATGTAGAAGTCTCCATAGCGCAAGAGCCGTTTATGGAGTCCGGCATCTACCCAGTACCAGTCACAGCCAAAGGCACCGATGAAGATGTGCTTGTTGTGCCGACGGAGGTATTGGTAGACATAATATTGGCGTTCTCCCTTCAGCCAGATGAAATCGGGATTGATGAGTTGTACGACATCGTAGCCCCGGAGTTTTGGAAGGAGCAGGAGCACTTTCAGCAGGTAGAAGATGCCGCTGAGCTTCGATGTCGAGCCGCGCTTCAGGGTGATATCCCGCTTGTAGTTGCGCCAGGCATTACCGTCGGAGACGACTGTCACTTTGTGCCCAAGTTCTCGCAGTCCTTCTGCCAGTGTGGCGTGCAGGTTGCTGTATTCACCGAGTAGTAGGATCTTCATGCTTCTTTCTGGATGAGTGGGATGAGACGCATGAGCAGGCTGATACCCGTCGGACTATTGCTCAGACGACGGAACCATGTGTATTTGGTAGTGTAGTCCTTGTCGGGCAGGGGAAAGAGTCCCTCTTGTCGCAGTCCTTCCATTTTGCGTTCCAGATAATGGCGGGAACCGGTCAGGCGGATGATGTTGTAGAGATAATCCATTGTGAGCTGTGCCACACGACGTTGCAGGGCTGTCTTCTCGTTGACGGGGAGACGGTCTGTGAAGGCGTTCAGGCGAGTGATGACAGCTTTCGTCTCCGAGAGTCGTCTGATGATGCTCCGCTTGCTTGTCTGGTGGGTGGCCGAAGCCTGGTGCTGCCGATAATAATAGGCGGTGGCATTAGTCCTGTAGGTGGATTCTGCCCGCAGGATGAGTTGGGCTGTGAATTCTTCGTCCTCGCCATAGTTGGTACCGGGGGTGAAGAGCAGCGTGCCGCGTATTGACTGTTGGAAGAGATAACTGCAGATGGATCCATGGATGTTCTGACTGCGCATGAGGTCGGTACCGCTGAAGGGACCTTGGTCGGTGAAGTCGGCCTCCGTCTCCTTCTGGCTTGTGAAGTCGAACATCACCATGTCGGTTTTCGAGAACCGGATGAGGTCGATGCAGTGTTCGTAGGCGGGTTGTACCAGTCGGTCGTCGGCATCGATGAATTGGATATATTGACCTGAGGCGGTGCGGAGTCCCAAGTTGCGGGCCGTACTGACACCACCGTTGCTTTTGCGTAGGTAGAGAATGTCGCTACCATATTTCATCAGAGCATTCATCGGGCATGAGTTCGACCCGTCATCGACGATGATGATTTCACGTTCATAGGGACGCAATGAGAGGGAGAGAATGCTCTCAATGCATTCACAGAGCATCTCCAACGGCAAGTTGTAGTAAGTGACGATGAAGCTGATTAGTGGCTTCTCCATAGGAAGTGAATTATTTTGTTTAACTTGCATATCTTATTAATACCCAAAAGATTGAGTGTGAATACTTTTAGTTTTTCTGTACCTTTGAAGTACTGTGGGTTCAGCGTGTGTGGTGGCAGAATAGGCCTATCTCCTGTCTGCTCATAGACATCCATCTGGATATTCATCACACGTAGGTAGTAGCGTTCGAAGGCGGCTTCTTGTCCAGCGACGGGATGGAGCATCTCCAGGTGTGATTCCAGCAGCATCTGCAAATCCTTCCCATCGGCGTTCATCGTGATTCCCTTAGGGTTGGGCAGATAATAGTAGAGTCCTGTGTTTGTGGTGCTGATACGTCGGGCTTTCTTGATCAGTTGGGGTAGTGTGAAAGTGTCTTCGAACACCCGGCCTACGGGGAAGCGTATATCATCGAAGAGACTGGCGCGGTAGAGCTTATTACAGGCGTAGCAATGTTCGTAGGCCTGGGTGGCATACCAGTATTTGGTGGCATCGTTGAAGGTCTGTCGCCTGAAGGTGAGCCGGTGCTGGTCGGAGGCGCCGTAACGGATATAGGCGGGATATTCCAGCAGGTCGGTCTCTGGTGATTCGCAGAGCTGCTTCATCAGTTGTTGGTAGGTGTTCGGCGCCAGATAGTCGTCGGCATCGACGAAGGTCAGGTAGTCGCCTGTCGCTATCTCTAAGCCTGCATTGCGGGCATCGCTGAGACCACCGTTTGCCTTGTGGATGGTCCTGATGCGGGCATCGCGCTGGGCCCAGTCGTCGCATTGGCGGGGACAGTCATCAGGCGAGCCGTCATCGACGAAGATGACTTCCATTGACTCACAACCCTGTGACAGAACACTCTCCACGCAACGCTTTAGGGTGGCATCTGCTCGATAGACTGGTATGATAACGCTGAGTTTCATGCTGCAAAGGTAAGAAAAAATTTGGAGAATAGAAATAATTGTCTTACTTTTGCGTTTAAATTAGGAAACGATGTCGAAAGATTCTGATGGCAGTTACGGTCATGTCCTGAAATATACGGGCGTGTTTGGCGGTGTGCAGGGCCTGAATATCCTTTTAGGTCTTGTGCGCAATAAGATTGTGGCCTTGCTGCTGGGACCGTCTGGAATGGGACTGGCATCACTCTTCGGCACGACTGTGGATTTCGTCTCTAAATCGACCAATTTTGGTGTTCCCTTCAGTGGCGTGCGCAGGCTCTCTGCACTTTATGACAGCGGCGACGCATCGGCCCTTGAGCGCGAGGTGATGGTGGTGCGTGCCTGGTGTCTGTTGACGGCACTCTTCGGCATGCTCGTCTGCGTAGCGCTGGGGCCGTTCCTGAGTCAGACGGCTTTTGCTTGGGGCGATCATAGTCTTCACTTCATGTTACTCTCTCCTGCTGTCGGCATGCTGGCGGTGACGGGGGGTGAAACGGCTATCCTGAAGGCACTGCGTCGTCTTGGTGTGTTAGCATATGTCCAGTTATTCACAGCTATAGCGGCGCTGTTTGTCTCCGTACCTATCTACGCCCTTTTTGGCGAAGCAGGCATTGTGCCTGTGATTGTGATCACAGCCTTCATCACGATGCTACTCACATTGCGTCGCTCCCTGCAGGTACAACCGTTGCAACTCTCTTGGGAGAAACACCTGGTGGGCGAGGGGATGGGGATGATCGTATTGGGCGTGGCCTATACGTTGGCGGCGATTGCCGGAAGTGGTGCCGAGATGGTGATACGTTCCTATCTGAATGTACAAGGCGACCTCGATATCCTTGGACTCTATAACGCAGGTTATCTGCTGACGATAACCTATGCAGGGATGGTGTTCTCGGCGATGGATACCGACTTCTTTCCCCGGCTGTCGGCAGTGCAGCAAGATGTGGCGGCGACGAACTTGACGGTGAACCGTCAGATGGAGGTGTCGCTGTTGTTGCTCTCGCCGATGCTGGCTGTGCTGATCATTGCCTTGCCGGTGCTGATACCATTGCTATACAGTGCGCGTTTCCTGCCGGTAGTGGCGATGGCACAGGTGGCAGCGCTGGCAATGTATCTGAAGGTGCTCACCCTGCCTGTGGCGTATATCACGTTGGCTCGGGCCAAGTCGATGGCATTCCTGTTGCTCGAGGTGTCCTACTTCATTGTGCTCGTGGTGCTGATGATATTCTGCTTTGAGCGTTGGGGACTCCTCGGTACGGGTATTGCCCTGCTGTTGGCCCATCTTTTCGACTATGTGCTGATCAATGGTTATGCCTATATGAAATACGGTTACCGCTGTTCGGTAACCGTATTCCGATATGCTTTCGTACAATTGTTGCTGGGTGCATTTGCCTATGTGCTGACGCTGACGGCTTCTGGTTTAGCCTATTGGCTCTTAGGGGCTGTCATCGTATTGCTCAGCGGATTGTTCTCCTTGCAAGTGCTGCGTCGTAAAACGCATCTGTGGGAGGCACTTACCCGCCGTTTCCGTCGTTAGAAGCGGAAGTCAAGCTCTACATCGACGAGGTTGTAGTTGTGCTTGGCCAGATTGCGGTCGTTCACGCGTGAATACTCTGCGTGAAGCTCCAGATTCTTTGTGAAGTAGTAGTTCAGACCGCACTCTATCTGATTTACAGAGCTGCCCCATTCTTTCTTGTTGCGGTAGGTCTGGTAACGAGCCTTGGCGTGGAGCTTTCCCTTGATGAGGGGCACGATGCCGAACACGTACCAGCCGTCGGCCTTGTTGCCGTTCTCGTAGCAGATCTCGCGCACGTTGTTGCCGGGAGACTTTGCGCCCCAGCCCTCGCTGTGGATATACTCGGCACGGAAGGTGTATTCATTCAGGTCGTACTCGGCCGAGAGGGCATAGCGGTTCTTTTCGATGCTGCGGGTCTCGCCTGTTACCGGGTCGAGCATGCCGCCACGGCTACCGGTCCATCCGAAGGCACCGATGCGCAAGCCCTTGATGGGCATCACCCAGATGCCGCCGATGATATCCTTGCGGTTGTCCTGGTCCTTCGAGTTGACACCCTCACCGTTATAGACACCGATCTGATAGTGGAGCACGCGACGACCGTTAGCATTGGGGAAGAGGTCGCCTGACAGTTGGATACCGATGTCACGGCCACCAGAGGATTTCTCACCCGTACGGTCGCCAAAGGCAGAGAGTTTGTTGATCACGTCTGCATAGGCGCGCCAGCCCTGCGTGATGGGGTTGGTGGGGTTCTCGAAGGTGAAGGCGCGCTTGAACTCTCCTGCGCGAACCTTAAACTCAGGATATTTGCGCCATTCGGCATAGAGGTCCACGAGCTGAACGGTAGGCTGACCGGGCCCCGTGGCGTTGGTGCCTTGGATCTGGACGCGCCAGTCGAAGTCGCTGATCTTGCCGTCGAGGATGAAACGGGCCAGGCGCAGGTTGAAGCTGTTGCTGTGGGCACCGTCCTTGTCTTCGCCCTGGTACTGCAGCATGCCGTAGCCGCTGAACTTGATGTTCTTCACCCACTGCGGAAGTTCGATGAGGGCTTTCTTCTCCTGCTGTGCGTTCTGGACTTCTTGCTCTTCGGCGGATGCGGTGGCACTGAATCCTATCATCAGTGCGACCATGAGTGTTAATGTTTTCTTTGACATACTATTTTGAGTTCTTTTGTATGGGGACAAAGATACAAATAAAACCAGAAACCACCAAATTTTCCGAACGAAATGTGTGATAACTTCGAATTTCTTTGTACCTTTGTACGCAGAACAGACCAAGAGAATGGATGAAGTATAGGTTGCACCTTATTATATTATGTGCCGTGCTGGTTGTTATGGCTTGCAGCGAGCGGCATGAGTACAGGGAGGCCCTGTCGCGGGCGGAAGCGATGATGGGCGACCACCCTGACTCGACTCTGCTGATTCTCGACAGCCTCGGACAGCACGAGCATGAATTTCGCAGGCATTTCCGGATGCAATATCTCCTGCACCGCCTGAATGCCCAGAATAAGACCAATGTCAAATTTACCTCCGACTCCTTGGCCAAGGAACTGGTAGACCATTTCGACAGTCACGGCACCACCAACGAGCGGGTACTGGCCCACTACCTCTTAGGCCGCGCCTATAGTGATATGGCAGAAGCACCTGCTGCTTTGCAAACATATTACGATGCATTAACCATAGCTAATACTATCAAAGCAGATTGTGACTTTGTTACGCTAAAAAGCATTTATGGTCAGATGTCACGTATTTTCCACCAGCAAAATCTGCCGTGTGATGAGATATGGGCTCTCCAGCATTATATTGATTGCATACAACGTACATCCAATGAGGAGGAATATTTAATAGCAAAAGGTCAGTTAATTAGACCATACTATCTCCTTTGTAAAAAGGACACCGTTCTCAAGATAATCAATGATACCTATCGGTCTCTCAAACGTTTAGGAAAAGATAAAAGGGCGGCCTCTATCTTGCCTACTGCTATTTATATTTATTTAGAACGTAATGACTTGGAAAAGGCCAAAGAGATTATGGATACCTTTGAGCAAGAGTCAGGCTTGTTCGACAAAGACGGAAACATTTCCAAAGGGCGTGAACATTACTATTGTACAAAAGCAATCTATGAACTCAGAGTTCATAAGGTTGATTCTGCAGAATTGTACTTTAGGAAGGCTGTTCAGTACGGAAATCTCTCCGACGGCTATAAAGGTCTTCTTTCTGTTTACAAAGCAAGAAACAATATGGACTCTATTGTTTATTATGCCAATCTTTATGAAGCAGCCCAAGATTCCTTGCACAACAAGATGCAGACCGATGTCATCCATCAGATGTCTGCTCTCTATAATTATAGCCGGAGTCAGAAAGAGGCAGAGCAGGAGAGGGAGAAGGCGCAGGAAGCATTTGTTCTTCTTGGCTTTATTATACTTGTATCAATTTGCTTGCTTTTCATCATTCTCGTCATTTCTTGGTTGTATCGAAAGAATCAGAAAGAGAAGCAGAAAAGAATTGCTAAATTAGAAGAATCTCTTAGTAGTGCGAAGCTGCAAAGAAGTGTGGTGCAAGAGGAACTGAGGAAGTTGAAAGAAAAAGACTATGAAGGTATGTTTGCTGAAAAAGAGAAGCAAGAGGCAGATCTGACTCAGATCATTGAACGATTGCAGGCAGAAAATGATGCACTCAAACATAGACAAGACCATCTTGAGCTTTTCTTAGAGAGTTCAATTGCCAAGTTGTTCATAAAAAAGGCTAACAGCAAGGTTGAACGGTCTGTACCATCAGAGGCAGAATGGGACATGTTAATATATCAGTTTAGCAAAGACATTCCCGTCACTTTTAAGTCTTTTGGTGAGGGCAAGTCTTTGTCTCCTCTGGAGCAGCGTATCTGCATGCTGCTCATTCTCGGCATCTCGGAAAAAAACATCTCCATGATGACTGAATCTGTTGGCTCTACAGTGTCAAATGCCAAGTCTCGTGCCAACGAAAAACTCTATGGCAAGAAAGATGCCCCCTCGTTGAAAAACAACCTGCTTCATGCGCTTAGACGTTTTTGACGAATTTTGACGAAATATTTTCTAATCCATTGTAATATAATAGAATAGAGGATAAAGACTCCTTGAATTGACGAATTTTGACGAATAAAACTTATCCCCATCGTTTGGAAAATTAATACAATAATCTTATCTTTGTCGTGGATTTTAAACTTAAAAGATATGAAAAGATTATTTATTGTTTTAGCATTAGTCCTTGCCTCATCGTTTAACAGTATTAAGGCTCAGGTTATTGGTAATGGAATCGAACTCCAAGTGAGTATTTATGACCCCACAGAAGATTATGAACCAATAGGGAAGGGCCCCATTGTGATTCCTTCTGTCAGCCTCGAAGACCATACTTTGTATTTTGCGATTTCTTGTGACGGTTGCACACTCCGTTTGTTGGATGAAAACGACAATGTGGTTTATTCTACGGTTATTCCAAATAGTACAACCAGTTTGGTCTTCCCCTTGTCTCTCTCAGGTGAATACAAAATTCAGATTATCCAGGGAAATCTCTGCTTCTATGGGTGTATCAATCTGTAATATATTCCAACCTGTTAGGACGTGTTAATTATTCGCTTTTCTATGCAGTATTTCCATATTTCGTGGGTTTGAAAATTATAGTATGGTGGATATCTCTGATAATTCATAGAAAGAGTGACATAAATAAATCTTAAAAAAAGGTGGTAATGAAAAATGTACTAATAATAATGAGTATGTTGCTTTCCCTGGGAATGTTCTGTACGTGCACCAATGATGATATTTTGAAAGGAAACGTTGAGGTACAAGAAGGTGATCCTGATGAAATCACGACTACATTGTATAACAAATGGGTGTTGGTCAGTTATGGAAATGAATCAAATGAGGTGTTGAAAGAAGCAAAGGGTTATTATTACCTAATAACCTTTCATCCCGATGGGACATACTCTGGTATGGCATACGGAAATGAGATGGGAGGAGAGTTTAAATTAAATGGTAAGGAGATTCGAATTAATCGTGTAAATATTACCAAGTTTAAATGGGAAGGCTCTGACCCTGATCAATTCTTTTTGGAGCATTTGACAGATGTCTATACTTACACGATAACCGATATGGAGTTAAGGCTGTATTATTCAAAAGATCAGTATTTTAAGTTCAGAATTAAAAATGACTAATTATGAGAGAGTTTATTATAATAGCAGTTGCTTCAATCTTCGTATGTTTGCAATCTGCATATTCTCAGATTTCGACAAACGAACTCCCTGTGAGCATTCAAAGAGGATTAGACACTACAACAAAAGACAAAACGATAGGAACAATTGATTTGCCCGTTCCCGATATAAAGATACTTCTTCAAGAAGATTCACTCAACCAAGAGAAGAATCCTAATGTTCTTCAACGAACCGCTGTGTCTATTCCTGTAGCAATAGATATAAATCGGGATGGTATATGGTCAACTCTTGAAGATGGTGGTAGGCTTTGGCAAATGGAAATTCATGCAGAAAAGGCTTTGGCCTTGGATTTTGTTTTTAGCAAATTTTGGTTACCTAAAAAGGGGAAATTCTTCTTCTTTAATTCATCAACAAAAGAAACAATTGGAGCAATTACGTCGAAATACTTATTAGGTGATAAGAACAAACCACACAGATTTTCAACTGGCATTCTAAAAGGGGATAAGATAATTTTAGAGTATTATCAACCTGCAGGAGAAAAAGAATTACCTATTATAAAGGTAGAAAAGGCATATTATACATATATTCCTGCTCCAAATTTTCTTTCTACATCTACGTGTAATTATGAGGTTAATGTTAATTGTAGTGAAAGTAGTAACTGGCAGTTAGAGAAAAATGCTGTTGCGTTAGTGTATTGTAAGTATGACAATGGGAGTGGGTGGTGTTCAGGTTCACTTGTAAATAATACACAAAATAACATGGCTCCATTATTTCTTACAGCAAACCATTGTATGGGAACAAAAGATGCTACTGGCGATAACGACCTTTCCGATTGGGTGTTCTATTGGGACTATGAACTGGAAAATTGTTCTTCAACTACACAACCTAATTATTATAATAATACGACTGTTGGTGCAACATTATTAGCAAATAATTCTTACTCAGACTTTGCTTTATTACAATTGCAACAAGATCCATTAGATATTCCTGGATATAATCCGTATTATTTAGGATGGGATGCTTCTGGATGTTCTGAAACTGGTGGCGTTTGTATTCATCACCCAAATTGCGATGTCAAGAAAATATCTACATATAGTTGTACGCCTCAAACAGTTTCATATGATTCATCCCCTTCTGTCTATTGGGGAGTCCAATGGATTGCAACTGCTAACGGACATGGTATCACCGAACCAGGGTCGTCAGGTTCTCCTTTGATTAATAACAAGCATCGTGTTATAGGCCAATTAGCGGGAGGAAATACCAGTTGTACAAATTTAACGGGTACTGATTACTATGGAAAATTGAGTGTATCTTGGACAGGAAACGGTAATAGTGATTACAGAAGACGGTTGAATTATTGGCTGGATCCTAATGGGACTAACACTCAAAACATAAATGGTATATGTCTATATATATCTGGTTCATCCGTTCCTTGTGACAATAGTGTTTATTCGGTTTCAAATCTGCCTAGTGGTTATACTGTGACTTGGAGTTGGCAGAATCCGTTTGGATCAATCCTTCAGCAGAATATGCCGTCAACGAATATGTGTACGCTTGACAAGAATGGCTATGATTATATCAATAATACTATTGTGGCCACCATCAGGAAGAACGGAACGCCCCTGTGTACACTGACCAAGCCTGTTGATACGGGGCAGAACTTCTCTGGCTATTATGCCCAAGCTGCCCACCAATATACCTATTGGAACTATCTTGGAACCACTAACACCTCGTTTGGAAGTGGGGACACCATATATCTGTTTAGGGGCAGCACGATTACGCTCACATCCAGCAAGTTCGTAGGGGCGACTTTGACTTATTCTGGGACCACCCCCTATGGTTGGACACATAATGGAAACACCGTCTCGTTCAATTTCTCTTTTTTTGACATCAACGATCCTATATCTCCACGTGGAGTCAATTATATTGTGGGGCCTGCATTGCTGACCATCACTGGAACCTATCCCAACAGTTGTGAATGTTTTGAGTTCACCGTGATAGGACAACTACCTCTGGGATACATGCTAAAGTCGGGTGGCTCTCCAGATGTGGGGTTGGACATCTCTTCCCAATCAGGTCAGACATACAGCATCAGCTGTGATGCCGCTGACGGATGGGAACTGAGTGTAATAGATTTTGCAACTGGCAAAACGGTATTTGTAAGTTATGTGGAGGGAGCGGAAAAGACGCTCGACACCACAGGCTGGAAGTCTGGTATATACATCGTAAAAGCCACTGTTGGCAATCAGGTGCAGACACAGAAATTGTCTGTTAAGAAATAAGAACCTCTTTTTGTGCCCTAATACGATAAATCCCCGCTAGCGGGGATTTTCATTTATTCCCAGACTTCGGCGATGTATCACCCAAAAACACTAATTGAGGTTGAGCAGGAGCTCCTACATCGACTATTGTGTCGCTACACTTTAAACCAAAATACTCAAAGTGTCACTTTCTGATGTAATCTTTTGAAACTCAATAGTTTATATATAGTGACACTTATCGAAAAAGTTACACTAAGTATCACTGATTTGAGATTTGTTATCATACACAGATAAACCAGAAGCCATTTTCTCGGATTTATAGACATGGGGAGCGTAACAAAAGTTGCAGGCTTTGGCGTAAAGAGATATCTGCTAAAAAAGCAAAACAAGTTGTTTTGGTATGTGTAAGGTACCTCTAAACACTGAAGAAGTGCCACTTTACACAGCAAAACAAGTTGTTTTACTTTTGCAAAAGGCTATTATTTGCGTACTAATAGCACCACGTTCTCCACATGAGGCGTATGGGGGAACATATCAACGGGCTGCACGGCAGTCACTTTGTACTGGGCGTCAAGGTCCTGCAGGTCGCGGGCCTGGGTGGCGGGGTTGCAGCTGACATAGACGATGCGCTTCGGGGCGGCCCTGAGGATAGTCTTTACCACGTCGGGATGCATGCCGGCACGGGGCGGGTCGGTGATGATTACGTCGGGCCGTCCGTGCTCCTGGATGAAGTCATCGGTCAGGATGTCCTTCATGTCGCCGGCATAGAAGAGGGTGTTTCCGATGCCGTTCAGCGCCGAGTTCACCTTGGCGTCCTCGATGGCCTCAGGCACGTATTCGATGCCGATTACCTGACGGGCACTGCGGGCCACGAAGTTGGCGATGGTGCCGGTACCGGTATAGAGGTCATACACCAGCTCCTGTCCGGTGAGACCGGCAAGCTCGCGGGCCACACTGTAGAGGTGGTAGGCCTGCTCGGTGTTCGTCTGGTAGAAACTCTTCGGGCCGACCTTGAATTTCAGGTCTTCCATCGTCTCGTAGATATGGTCCTTACCCTTGAACGTCAGGATATCCTGGTCGCCGATGGTGTCGTTGCACTTCTGGTTGTCGAGGTAGAGTAGGGATGTAATCTGCGGGAATGTATCAGCAATGTGCTGCATGAGCGCTAATGCTTTTTGGCCGTCTTCGCTCTCCCATGAATCGCCGGTTTCAAGGTGGAACTGCAGGATCACCATCCACTCGCCCGTGGCAGAGTTGCGGATGATGACGTCGCGCAGCAGTCCTGTCTGGGCGCGGAGGTCGAAGAACGTCAGACCGTGCTCAACAGCATAGTCGCGTATCTCGTTGCGGATGCGGTTGTGCAGGTCGTCCATCAGCCAGCATTTCTCGATGGGCAGGATCTTGTCGAAGGCACCCGTGATGTGGAAACCGATAGCGGGCACGTCCTTCAGACTCTGACTGTCTCCTTTCGGCAGACGCTCTATCTCCTCCTTCGTCAGATAGCGCTTGTTGGCGCAGCCGAAGTCGAGCTTGTTGCGGTATTCCTGCGTCTTCACCGAACCGAGGATGGGCCGGTAGCCCTTGCCGCTCTGCGCCTCGGTGAAGGCGGGCAGCTCGATCTTGCCGATGCGCGTCAGCTGGTCATACACCTGCTGCTGTTTGAACTTGAGTTGCGCCTCGTAGGGCAGGTTCTGCCATTTGCAGCCGCCGCAGACGCCGAAGTGCTGGCAGAAGGGCATCGCGCGTACCTTACTAAATTCTATAAACCGCACTACCTCGCCTTCGGCAAAGGAGTGTTTCTTGCGGCGGATCTGGACGTCACAGACGTCGCCAGGCACGCAGAACGGCACAAATACCACCAGATCATTCCAGTGGAAAAGGCACTTTCCCTCGGCGGCCACCGCCTCTATCGTTACACCCTCAAGGAGCGGCAATGGTTTCTTGCTTCTTCCCATATTCTTTGTTGTTTTGGCTGCAAAGATACGAAATTATTATTAAAAAACCATGCTAATCTGCTTAATCCATGCCAAAAAAGATAAAATGTAACGTCGAGTTGGCAATTTTTCTTTTTTTTTCTTTGTGTTTTCCCGAATTTTCAGTATCTTTGCGCAATTATTGAAATACAAAACAATTTATCACATCAAATAATTAACTAATTTATGAGTCAGAAAAGAGTTTACCTCTTCGGTAATGGTAAGGCCGAAGGTAATGCAAAGATGCGTGAGGAACTTGGCGGTAAGGGTGCAAACCTTGCCGAGATGAACCTGATCGGGGTTCCCGTTCCTCCAGGTTTCACAATCACTACAGACTGCTGTAACGAGTACTATCAGGTGGGTCAGCAGAAGATCATGGAGCTGCTTAACGACGACGTGATGGCTGCCGTAAAGCACATCGAGACCCTGATGAACTCGAAGTTCGGCGACAAGGAGAACCCGCTGCTGGTTTCTGTACGCTCTGGTGCGCGCGCTTCTATGCCGGGCATGATGGACACCATCCTGAACCTCGGTCTGAACGACGAGGTGGCAGAGGGTATGGTGAAGAAGACCAACAATCCTCACTTCGTATATGACAGCTACCGTCGTTTCGTACAGATGTACGGTGACGTGGTGCTCGAGATGAAGCCCGTCAACAAGACCGATATCGACCCGTTCGAGGAGATTATCGAGAAGGTAAAGGCTGAGCGTGGCGTGAAGCTGGATAAGGACCTGAACGTCGATGAGCTGAAGAAGCTCGTGAAGCTGTTCAAGGAGGCCATCAAGGCTCGCACGGGCAAGGACTTCCCCAACGATCCTATCGAGCAGCTCTGGGGCGCTATCTGCGCTGTGTTCCGCAGCTGGATGAACGAGCGCGCCATCCTCTATCGTAAGATGGAAGGCATCCCCGACGAGTGGGGTACGGCTGTCAGTGTGATGGCTATGGTGTTCGGTAACATGGGCGACACCTCTGCTACGGGTGTATGCTTCAGCCGCGATGCTGCCAATGGTGAGAATATCTTCAACGGTGAGTACCTCGTCAACGCCCAGGGTGAGGACGTGGTTGCCGGTATCCGTACGCCGCAGCAGATCACGAAGATCGGTTCTCAGCGCTGGGCTCAGCGTGCCGGCATCTCCGAGGAGGAGCGCGTGGCCAAGTATCCCTCTATGGAGGAGGCTATGCCTGAGATCTACA
>Ga0256404_1003166_pt1 | contig 34385 bp, 33 predicted proteins | sample RumenRJG_01DNA_FD_185990 | JGI IMG/M metagenome (GOLD analysis project Ga0256404, IMG submission 185990) | Bovine rumen microbial communities from Lethbridge, Alberta, Canada - RJG_01 | ecosystem: Host-associated > Mammals > Digestive system > Stomach > Rumen | place: Canada: Alberta | collected... | reverse complement strand
CCCCTGCTCCTATTATACCACAAGTAACCGCAAATAACCACATAAAAATAAATAAAATTTGACAAAAAAATACAGACCTGTTGCGGTCTGTGGAGATTTTTTGCTTATGCAACTGTCAAACTACCGCTTTTCCATTTTTGTTTATGCGTCAATTATAGCACTTTAAATCCGCGTGTCAAGTTTGAATATCAATATAATGTAATAAAAATCTGAAAGCGCACTATCTTTTTAACCGTGCATGCGGTATAATATGAAAATACGATACTAATATGGCGCATTATGTATTTAAATAAAATGGGGAGATACAGGGGGCGGTGGCAATTTTGGTACTGGCTCCCAAGGTCAGATTATGAACACATTCAGTTTATTTCGAAGAGTTATCGCAGTTTGCAGTTTCATATTGTGCATGTTTGCCGGAACGGCTGTACAGGCGAAGGAAAAAACAGCGCTTCTGTTTATCCCGTTGGATAACCGTCCGGTCTGCTTTTCCTATCCGGTAAAAGTGATGGAGGCGGCGGGTTATAAAATCTACACTCCGCCGGAAAAACTGCTGGCTACCCGTACCGCGCCGGCTGATACGGAAAAGTTGTGGAAATGGCTGGAGAGCAGGGCGGAAAAAGTAGACGCTGCCGTGATTTCCACAGATGCCCTGATCTACGGAGGACTGGTAGCGTCCCGAACGCATTCCATGTCCATGCCCGAGTTAGAGGCGAAGGTCAGACGGTTGCAGAACTTACGTATGGATAAGGATACCCGTTTGTACGGTTTCAGTACCCTGATGCGGACGCCCCGGGAAAGTTACGGCAATGTGGAGCCTGCTTATTATTCCAATGTAGGTCCTGCTATCTTCCGTTATTCCCAGCTTTCCGACAAGTCTGACCTGCATGCGGAAACGCTGCTGGAAGATTTTGAGGTAGGAGCGTTTGAACGCAACCTGGCGAAAGCCCATCTGAAAGACTGGCTGGACCGCCGCAATAAAAATATGGAAATCAATCATCAGCTGGCCATGCTGACGCGGGTTGGGCGGTTTGAGTATTTTGCCATCGGCAAGGACGACAACGCGCCCCTGTCCCATACCCATATGGAAGCCCGCAAGATCATCCTGAATAACGGATACCTTTCCGATGAATCTTTCCAGATCCTTCCCGGCGTGGATCAGTTAGGCCTGTTGCTGCTGACCCGGGCTGCCAATGCCCTGTCTAAGCAGGCGCCTACGGTTTATCCGATGTATGTGGAAGGCGTCGGTCCCAAAACCATTCCGCAGTATTCGGATCTGCCGCTGAGGAAATCCGTTCCGGAACAGGTCGTTGCGGCCGGCGGAAAGATCGTGTACAGTCCTGACGCAGCGGACGTGGTGCTGGCCATCAATACGCCGGCAGACGGAACCATGTACGATTCCACCAACCTGTCCAACTCGTATTATGCTTCTCCGGCAAATAAGCGCTACATTGTGAACCTGGGCAAGATGCTGGAACGGGGCGTAAATATTTCCCTGGCTGACGTGGCTTTCTCCAACGGCGGTGATAACGGGTTCATGAATGAAATGTCGCTGCGGGGCTTTACGGAAAAACTGTCGGCCTATAACGGCTGGAATACGGCAGACAATACCGTTGGCTTTGCGATTGCCCAGGGTATGCTGGCGCCGCAGATCGCCAAAGATAAACAGCTGATGCTGATGCGGGAACGCATTCTGGATGACTGGTACTATCAGTCCAATGCCAGACGGATCATTACAGATGAGCTGGAAAAGAATAAAAAAGAAGCATACAAATATACATTGAACGAAATGATGCCCAAGATTAAGAAGCAGGCGATGGATATCATCAGCCGACTGGCCGTGAATTATGATATCACGGCAGGGACGAAGTTTGATGTAGTGTTCCCCTGGAACCGGCTGTTTGAAGTGGATATTGTAAAGCTGAAGCAGGATAAAGGAAATCTGCGTTTCCGCAGCCGTTCTGCCAAAGGATTGCTGCCGGATGTGCCGGTTTATACGAAATAGGCATCCGAAAACCGGTCCGCACACATTTTACTAACTCGTAGTAGTGTTTTAAACGATGCATTAAGAAGCAGTTAAAGGAGAGTACGAATGTTGGATTCGATTTTTGAACCGGGTGTTACGGGCGTCAGCCCCTTCGCCATCATGCTTTCTCTGTACCTGGCCTATTATGTGCATAACGATGCGCGCAATCACAATAACCCCCGTGCCCTGTTGTGGGCCTTTGCCACGTTTATGGCCTGGATCATATTCTTTCCCCTGTATTGGTTTAAAAATATGCGCGGGCGAGAGTCATAATAATAACCGCATGCCCTGGATCGGTGTGCGGTATTTTTATCAGGGCGCAACATTTGATATGGTTGCATTATTTTGTGGAGGGGCTTATGGACAAAACAAAGGATACAGAAAAGAAGCTTGATCATGCAGAGCTTAAAGAACCGTTCAGTTACCGCAAACTATTTATTTCTACGTTCCTGATCAGCGCCTTCACCGTGGGGGGAGGTTTTGTGCTCATTCCGCTGATGAAAGCAAAATTTGTGGACGAGTACGGCTGGCTGAAGGAAAACGAAGCGCTGGATCTGGTATCTATCGCCCAGAGCGCGCCGGGGGTAATGGCGGCCAATTCTTCTATTATAATGGGGTATCGAATGGGCGGTTTTCTGGGAAGTGTTACTGCGCTGCTGGCGACGATCCTTCCGCCGCTAATTACCCTGACCATCATTTCATTTTTTTATGATGCTTTTGCTTCCAATCCCTATGTGCGGATGTTTTTGAAAGGGATGCAGTGCGGCGTGACGGCCATACTGATCAAGGTGGTTTTTGATCTGGTGGTCAAGCAGGTGAAGAAAAAGCTGGCGCTGCCTCTTCTTGTCATGGCGGGCACCTTTATTGCTTCGGTCGTTTTCAAAATCAACATCATGCAGATTATTGCAGTGGACGCCATCATCGGACTGTTGCTGATGCGCGACCCCCAGTATGATTAAGGAGGCGGAAGCAGATGGAAATCTTGTTGCAGTTATTTTTCAGCTTCGCCGCGGTAGGACTTGTCTGTGTAGGCGGCGGCTATGCGTCCATGCCGTTGATCCAGGCAGAGGTGATTGACCAGCATGGCTGGCTTACCATGACTGAATTCGTGGATATCTTCACCCTTTCGCAGATGACGCCCGGCCCCATCGGTATCAACGCCGCAACCTTTGTGGGAAGCAAAGTGGCCGGTATTCCGGGATCCATTGCAGCCACATTGGGATTTGTTTTTCCTTCCGTTTTTATTGTTTTGTTTTTAGGATACCTGTATTACAAATACGGAAACGTAGCTGCGATCCGCGGCATCCTGAACGGGCTCCGTCCTGCTGTGGTGGCCCTGATCGGCAGCGCCGGCCTTAATTTCATCCTGCTGGCCTTCTGGAACCGGGAGAAGCTGCCGGTAGATCTGGCGAAGACGGATCTGGTTGCAGTACTGGTTTTTGTGTTGGCCTGGATCGCCCAGAAGAAAAAGACAGGCACCATCACACTGCTGTTTTCTTCCGGCGTGGCAGGGCTGCTATTCTATCTGGTCACCGGGACGCATCCCTAATTACAAAATAGGCTTGACATTGTTCAGGCTCTGTGCTATTATATCTCAGTAACAAAGAAGAAGCCATCCGCTTCTCACCTTGCGGCCATGCTCGACAGGGTTGAATACAGCGATTTGCGCGGGTGGATTTTGTTCCGCCCGCGTTTTCATTTTTGTTACATATCCTATTATGGAGGTGAACCGCTATTAGCAAGGCAGACTTACGCATTAACGATGATATCCGCTGGCGCGAGGTACGCGTAATTGACGAGAACGGGCAGCAGCTGGGCATTATGTCCAGTCGGGATGCAAATGCACTGGCTCAGGAACGTCATCTTGACCTGGTGGAAATTTCCCCGCAGGCCCGGCCCCCCGTGTGCAAGATATTGGATTATGGCAAATATCGTTATGAGCAGCAGAAACGGGAAAAAGAAGCCCGCAAAAAACAAAAGGTTTTTGAAGTAAAAGAAGTAAAGCTGCGCCCCGGTATTGAAGACCATGACTTTGGCGTTAAGTTTAAAAATGCGGCGCGTTTCCTGGAAGACGGCAACAAGGTCAAGGTCACGATCATGTTCCGTGGCCGTGAGATGAGTCATCCGGAACTGGGTGAAGCGCTGCTGGTCAGAATGGCTGAGGAGCTTGGCGACGCAGCCGTTGTAGAAAAGAAGCCGAAATTGGAAGGCCGCAACATGACCATGATCGTTGCGCCTAAGAGTAAATGAAGGAGGATGTAAATTATGCCTAAGATGAAAACCCGCAGAAGTGCGGCAAAACGTTTCAAAGTAACCGGTACCGGTGAGTTCAAACGCGGAAAAGCATTCCGCAGCCATATTCTGGAACATAAATCTCCTGCCCGTAAGAGAAATCTGCGCAAAGCAGGTCTCGTTCACAAGACCGATCATGAACATGTAGCAAAGATGCTGCCGTACGCATAAGAGTTGAGGATACAGGAGGAAAAAGATCATGGCAAGAATTAAAGTTGGCGTAACCGCCCATCGTCGTCATAAACACATTCTGAAACTGGCAAAAGGATATCGCGGAGCAAAGCATCTGTTATTCAGAAAAGCTAACGAGACCGTAATGAAAGCGCTGATGTATGCTCGCCGCGACCGTCGCGCCAAAAAACGCGAGTTCCGTCGTCTGTGGATTGCCCGTATCAACGCGGCTACCCGTGCTAACGGCCTGTCCTACAGCCGTTTTATCTGCGGACTGACCAAAGCCGGTATCGCCCTGGACCGCAAGGTGCTGGCCGATATGGCGATCAACGATGCCGCCGCATTTGCAAAGCTGGTTGAAACCGCAAAGAGCGCGCTGGCATAATCGTTCACGAAATCAAAGAACCTGAATGAGATTTGTTCGGGTTCTTTTTATTTTGTGCGAAAGAGATGCAGTATGATATAATGAATCAACATGGAATAGCTTGTGCAGGTATCGTAAAACGAAGAGGTACAGGAGAAGGATCATGGAGTTAATCACCAGCGTGAATAACCAGCGCGTAAAAGAGGTTGCGAACTTAAAACAAAAAAAATACCGGACGGAAAGCGGAACCTTTTTTGCGGAAGGATTGCGCGCCGTACAGGAAGCGGTACAGTATGCGGATGTGACAGAGCTGTTCTATACGGAAGCGGAAGCGGGAAGACTGGATGAAGTTTTGAAAGCTGCAGGGAATGTTCCGGCTGATACAAAGGAAAAATCCGGAAATAAGAATAACGCAAATCATAACAATGCCGGAACCGCAAAAAAGCAGAATGAAGCTGCCAATGGAATTCGCATGTATCAGGTGGACGAAAAAGTGATGGCAAAGCTCAGCGATACAAAGGCGCCACAGGGAGTTCTGGCTGTGATCCGCACGCCGGAGCAGAATCTGCGGCAACTGCGCCCGGGTACCGCCTCCGATAACAACGCCCCGGTCATTATTCTGGACCGGGTTCAGGATCCGGGAAATTTAGGTACCATCATCCGTACCGCGGATGCAGTAGGGGCGTTAGGCCTTATTTTGCTGGAAGGCTGTGTAGACGCTTACAGTCCCAAAGTGGTACGGGCCTCCATGGGATCCCTGTTCCATCTGCCCGTCGTACAGGACGTAACGGCAGAGGAAGCGCTGACATGGTGCTACCGCAACGGCTACGAACCGGCGGCAACCGCGCTGAAGAATGCGCAAAATGTGTACAAAGCGGATATCAGCAAAAAGATGGCTTTCCTTTTCGGCAATGAAGCTAACGGCGTGGCAGAAGAACTGCAGGCAGCAGCGGAAACGCGCCTTTTTATTCCGATGACCGGCCTTGCGGAATCCATGAACGTGGCTATGGCTGCCGGTATCATCCTGTTTGAAGGATTACGGCAGCGGAAATTCTACCGGTAAGAGATGATACAATTTATAAACCGGTTTTACCCCAATTGCCGCTTTGGCTGCATTGGGGTTCGCATTTTTTAAATATATTTCAGGAGACGAATTAATCAGTGTTTCCTTTACTTTATGAGCTTAAAGGAGTATAGTTATAACAGGATTTAAATCTGAAAAACGGTATGCGTATTTTAGGTGTCAAGCATTGAAAAGAATCTCTGCTTGTAATATAACAGAAGTGTACAAACCGATGAACAGGAGATGAATTTATTTTGGCTCTGCTTTCCCTTGGGTTATTACTGCTGGCGATTTTTTTAGGATTTTTCCGTCATATGAACACAGGTCTGTTAGCAATCGGGTTTGCCCTTATCCTGGGACGGCTCAGCGGTATCTCCGATAAAGAGATCATCAGCGGCTTTAACTACTCCCTGTTTATGATCCTGCTGGGCGTAACATATCTTTTCAGTCTGGCGCAGCTGAACGGTTCCTTGGAACTGCTGGCGAAAAAGGTGGTAGCGCTGGCAGGGAAACATACTTTTATGATTCCCATCGTCATTTATGTGTTTTCCGTAGTGCTGTCTGCCTTAGGCCCCGGCACGGTTCCTACCATGGCGATCATGATGGTGTTCTCCATGGCGCTGGCGGCGGAAATGGGCATCAATCCGGCCATGCTGTCGGCCCTGTCAGTATTGGGCGCGTCCGGCGGCGGTGTTTCCCCGCTGGCGGCGACGGGCATTATCGGTATCAACCTGTGTGCAGGTTTCGGCCTTACCGGTATTGAAAAACCGTTTCTCATGAACGGCATTTTATCTTCCACCGTGTATGCAACTATCGTATATATCATGCTGGGCGGCTATAAGCTCCACTCGGATAAGGTGATCAGTCAGAAAGATCTTCCTTCTTTTAAACGGAACCAGATCATTACCCTGATCGGCATTGCAGTGATGGTGGTGCTGGTGCTGTTCTATAAAGTGAACGTGGGCCTGACCGGTTTTGCGGTGGCCATGGTACTTTCTTTCCTCCACGTGGCAGACGAAGGGGAAGCCATCAAACGGATTCCCTGGGGAACGCTGCTGCTGATCACCGGCGTAGGCGTACTGATGCATATCATTATCAAGCTGGGGGGAATCAAACTGTTGTCGGAAGCGCTGGCTAGTATTATGACGCCGGCTACCGCCGTAACCATTATGGGGATCACGTCCGGTATTATGAGCTGGTTCAGTTCCACCTCCGGCGTGGTGATGCCGACGCTGATTCCTACCATACCGGAAGTGTTAAGTAAATTGGGCGAAACAGGGCCGATGCTGGAGCTGGAAATGGCGACGGCGATCACCATGATTTCCAATACGGCAGGTATCAGCCCTCTGTCTACCGGCGGCGCGCTGGCGCTGGCGGCGTATTCTTCAGCGGCCAACGCTTCACCGCAATTACAGCACCGGCTGTTCATCCGCATGTTTGCCATCTCCGCACTGGGCGTCGTGATACTGAGCTTGCTGGCGTACTTCGGGCTGTATCGGATGTTGTTGTAAACGAATGATATTAAAAATAGCGTACATGGATTTCATAAAACCGTGCGCGTTTGTGATTTCATGGATTCATGCATCGGTGGCTTCGAAACTCGGGGCTGTGCCCCTCGGACAGTCTCGCCACTGCGATGCATTTCCTCTCATGAAATTTCACAAACGCGCACGATGTTTTATTCCATCCATGTACGCTTAATTTTTTATACCAGATTCAAAGTGTTTAATAATCGGAGAGCAGGTTTTATTTTATATCACCGACAAAATCGTTGCAGATGCGGTTCAGCATGCCGTCGTATCCGGAATCCTGCCGCTCCCGGGTATCGATGCAGTTATAAACAGTACGGCCGGTGCTGCGGTCTTTCAGTGTAAATTCAACTTCGGCGTAAGCATTGGTAATCCAGTGACCCGGATGCTGAACCACTCTCTTGACCGGGATGGTGATGGTCCGTTCTCTGCCGTCTCTGTCTCTTTCGGTGATTTTCTTGTTTTCATAGACCTCTTCAAACCAGGGCTCTTTCCAGTATGTATAGGTGGCAAGGGTATGAACGGTCAGGTGCAGATCTAGTCTGGCCCTGGTCGGTTCATCCGGAGGGACAATCAGATTTTTGTTCTTTTTGGCCATGGCGGTGCGCAGGGAGTTCAGGGCACAGCCTGTGGGATTGCTGTCTTCCTGTAAATCATGCGGTTGGTTTGATTTGGGAGTATAGGTGCATTCCGCCAGATATACGTTCATGATGTTGCTGAAACTGTAGTTGGGATCTTTGAACCTGCTTTTCGATGCAGAAGCGGTTCCCATGATTCCCATTAATAAAACAAGTACGAGAATAAATAGCTTTTTCATAAACGTTCCTCCTGAAAATTGTAGGTTAATATGGTCTTCGGTCATTGATTCATTTATTGCGTGGGTCAATCGTTGTGATGTGGGATCAAACGAAAAAAAGCAACAGCAGACGCAACGTTTTGCTTTAATAATAGCTGCTCTATAATCATTATAACAAGAATTTTGCAATTTGAAAATTGAAATCTGTTTTCATTTTTTATATAATCGAATATATCAGATTAAGGAGACTCATTTAATCATCGTCTCCTTAAATATTTCAGGGAGTGCAGGCAAATGGATAACAAATACAAACAACAACCCGATTATGATTTGCTGGTTCAGCAGGTGAAAGCGCTGGGCGAAGAGGAAAACTACTGGCTTCCGGTGCTGGCCAATACGTCCGCGTTATTGATGAACGCGCTGCCGGATTTAAACTGGGCCGGCTTTTATTTAATGAACCGGGATTCGTTAGTGCTGGGACCGTTCCAGGGCAACCCGGCCTGTATCCGCATCCCGTTATGTGCAGGCGTGTGCGGCGCGGCGGCGCTGCAGAACAAAGTGCAACGGGTGGACGACGTGCATCAGTTCCCCGGGCATATTGCCTGCGACAGCGCCAGCAATGCGGAAATCGTGATCCCCATCCATAAAAACGGAAAACTGGTGGGCGTTTTGGATCTTGACAGCCCCTTAAAGAACCGCTTTACCGAAGAAGACGAGGCGGGGCTGAAGAAAATCGTGGCCGCGCTGGAAGAAATCGCGGAGTTTACGGATTAAACTTCACTTTTCCTTGCCCAACCGTTCTTCTTGTGCTATAATATCTAAGTCAATTGCATAACGTCCCTAATATGATGATTGCACAAGGAACGGGAGAGTAGCGCTTTTAAAGCACAAAGAGAGTCCGGGCAGGTGGGAGCCGGATTGCGGACACTGCGTGAAGTTCACCCGGGAGTGCCTTGGCTGAACAGACAGTTTGCAGCGGTTGTTCATCGTTTTGCAGTTTTGCAAAACAATATGCAGAATTACAAAGACAACCATGTTGCATAATTGTGAAAAGTAGGCAGAGCGTTTGCCGCGTTAAGGCGCAAGAGTTAAGGAAGCACGGGTTATTCGTTTGCATGCTTACCAATCGCGAAAACGTTTGAGAAGCGCGTAATTTAATCAGTAATTCCTTTAAAGTAGGGTGGTACCGCGGAACATCACTTTCGCCCCTTCACAGGGACGGAAGTTTTTTATTTTTGCGACAAAATTCCAGGAAGCGAGCCTGCAGGCCGAAGCTGATTGGAAAATTTTGTCCATATGCAGGGCGCCGCAGAGAGCGAGCCGCAGGCGAAGGTCGATGCGTTGCGCACGAGCCATTACTTCGAAATCTGGAAGGCGGGTCATCAGGGCGCAGCTGACCGGAAAGTTTAGGAGGCATGAACATGAGCATGAAAGAAATGCTGCTGGAGCTGAAGGAAAAAGCGCTGGCAGATCTGGAAGCTGCAGCCAGCTCCCAGGAGTTGCAGGATTTGAAAGTAAAATACCTGGGCCGCAAGGGTCCCATGACGGAAATCCTCCGGGGCATGGGCAAAGTGCCGGCAGAAGAACGTCCGAAAATCGGCGAGATCGTCAACCAGGTGAAGCAGACGCTGGAGCAGTGCCTGAAAGACCGCACGGAGATTTTGCGGGCGGAAGCTCTGAAAGCAAAAATTGCCAACGATAAAGTGGACATCACGTTACCCGGACGCAAACCGGCGGGTGGGCATCTGCATCCCATCACGCTGACCAACCGGGAAATCAAAAAGATCTTCATGCATATGGGCTTTGACGTAATTGAAGGCCCGGAAATCGACAACGACTACTTTAACTTTGAAGCGCTGAACCTGCCCAAGGATCATCCGGCCCGTGATATGCAGGATACCTTCTACATTACGGACAATTTCCTGCTGCGCACCCAGACCAGCGGCGTGCAGGCGCGCACCATGCAGAGCAAGGAGCCTAACACGCCCATCCGCATGATTTCCCCCGGCGCGGTGTACCGAAACGATTACGACGCCACTCATTCCCCCATGTTCCATCAGGTGGAAGGTCTGGTGGTGGATAAAAATATCAGCCTGGCAGATTTGAAAGGCACCCTGGAAACCTTCTGCAAGGAAATGTTCGGCAGCAGCGTGAAGATTCGTCTGCGTCCCAGCTACTTCCCGTTCACGGAGCCCAGCTGCGAGGTGGACATCAGCTGCGTGATCTGCGGCGGCAAAGGCTGCAACGTGTGCAAACATTCCGGCTGGCTGGAAATCTTAGGCGCTGGCGAAGTGCATCCCAACGTACTGGAGATGAGCGGCTACGATTCCAAAGTCATGAACGGCTACGCTTTCGGCATGGGTGTGGAACGCATCGCCATGCTGAAATACGGCATTGATGATTTACGTTTATTCTTTGAAAACGATTTGCGGTTCATCCGCCAGTTCCGGTAAGGGAGGGATAGAAAATGTTAGCTTCGATTGCGTGGTTAAAGCGCTATGTTGATATTGATGTAACTCCCGAAGAATTGGCTGACAAGCTGACCCGCGTAGGGCTGGAAGTGGAAAGCGTGATTCATCAGGGACAGGGGATCTCCGGCGTGGTGACCGGTAAGGTTACTGCCATTGAGAAGAATCCTAAAAGCGATCACTTGTGGGTGTGCCAGATGGATTACGGCAGCGGAGAGATTGTACAGATTCAGACCGGCGCCCAGAATGTGAAGTTGGGGGACATCGTCCCCGTGGCTACGTTGGGTGCGGAACTGCCCAACGGCATGAAACTGAAAAAAGTAAAGATGGCGGACGTGTATTCTTACGGCATGCTGTGCAGCGCGGCAGAACTTGGCATTGACAACAAGCTGCTGCTGCCGGAACAGCGGGAAGGCATCCTGATTTTGTCGCCGGACACTCCCATCGGCAAGGACATTAAAGAGGTGCTGGGCCTCAACGATACGGTGCTTGACATTGACCTCACCGCCAATAAACAGGATTGCTTCTGTATGACCGGTATCGCCCGGGAAGCGGCGGCGGTATTGGGAAAAACTATGCATATGCCGGACACCAGCGTAAAGGAAGCGGCAGGCGGCGACGTTCACGATATGCTGCGTGTTGCTATTGAGATTCCGGAACTGTGCAGTCGTTTTACCAGCCGCGCGCTGAAAAATATTAAGATTATGCCGTCGCCGGACTGGATGCAGAACGAGCTGCGTGCCTGCGGTGTGCGTCCCATCAGCAACGTGGTTGACGTGACCAACTATGTGATGATGGAACTGGGACAGCCCATGCACGCCTATGATTACGACACGCTGGCCGGTCAGGCCCTCATTGTGCGCCGGGGCAAAGCAGGGGAACACCTGCAGACCCTGGACGACCAGGATCGTGAACTGACACCGGACATGATCACTATTGCGGATACGGAAAAAGCCGTGGGCCTGGGCGGCGTCATGGGAGGTCTGATTACCGAAGTAACGGATAAAACCAAAACCGTTATTCTGGAAGCGGCAGCTTTCAACGGCCCGTCGATCCGGCGCACCTCCAAAGCGCTGGGTCTGCGCAGTGAAGCTTCCATGCGTTTCGAACGGGGCGTGGACATTGCTAACTGCCATCGCGCGCTGGACCGGGCGGCTCATCTGCTGGAAGAAATGGGAGCCTGCGAAACGGTCTGCGGTATTGCGGACGCGTACCCGGCGCCCTATCATCCCGCAGTGATTACCGTAACGCCGGAAACCATCAACACCCGGATCGGCGTGAACATTCCCAAAGAGGAAATGATAGAGATTCTGCAGCGTCTCCAGTTTGACGTGAAGGAAGACAACGGAGCGCTGGTAATTACGGCGCCTACCTGGCGGCAGGATGTGACCTGTGATGCGGATATTTCCGAGGAAATCGCCCGCATGCATTCCTACGATAAAATTGAAAGTCACAATCCGGAACTGGCCCTGCGTCAGGGTAAGGAAGACCCTATGGAAGAAGTGAAGAGCGAAGCGGAAGATTATCTGGCTTCTGCCGGTCTGGACGAAGTGATGACCTATACCTTCATCCATCCGTCTTTTGTGGATAAGATGATGCTGAAAGCAGACGACGCCCGCCGCAACGCGATCAGACTGATGAACCCCATCAGCGACGAGTTCGGCGTGATGCGCACCACTATGCTGCCCAGCCTGCTGAACACGGCGGCCTATAATCTGGCCCGGCAGGCGGAAAGCGTGAAGATTTTCGAAGTGGGCCGGGTGTACCTGCCCAAGTCTCTGCCTCTGACCGAACATCCGGAAGAACGCCGGGTGATCGGCGCGGTGATGAGCGGCCGCCGCAATGAGCTGACCTGGACCAGCGGCAAGGACAGCGTGGACTTCTATGACATGAAGGGCGTGGCGGAAGGATTGCTGGCGAAGATGCAGCTTACAGATTATGAGCTGGCTGCCTGCGAAGAGACCTACATGCATCCGGGCAAGAGCTGTGTTGTAAAAGCAGGAGAAAAGGTCATCGGTTATTTTGGCTGCCTGCATCCGACCGTTGCGGCAAACTTTGATGTTCCGGAAGAGACCTATGTGCTGGAACTGGAGCTTGCAACCCTGGCTGAATCCGCTCTGCGGGTTCCCCAATACACGCACCTGGCAAAATTCCCCGGCACCAGCCGCGACATTGCGGTAGTGGTTCCCAGGAATGTTACCATGCAGGAACTGGAACGTGTGCTGCGGGCCAACGCCGGTGAACTGCTGAAAGATATCCGCGTCTTCGACGTGTACACCGGCAAACAGGTGGCGGAAGGCTGCAAGTCCGTGGCCTTTAACCTGACCTTCCAGGCAGAAGACCGCACCCTCACCGACGGAGAGATCGATCCTATCATCAAAAACGTGGTGGAAAAAGTGGCGGAAGCCTATGCGGCGGAGCTGAGAAAATAAGAAAAAAGTGTGAAAAGGGTTGCTCCCACTGTAAAATAAAGGTAAAATAAATAGTGGTATGTTATTTGGAAAGCTTTTGTTTTTATCTTTCTTTTTAAAAAGGAAAATGGTAGACGGGCTTTCCTGCTGCCCTGTTTAAATCCGGCCTTACGGCCTTAAGAAGGGAACATTTTATATGGAAAACAAAGAACGTTTAGTTGGTACTGTATCCAGAGGCATCCGTTTACCCATCATCCGTCAGGGCGATAACCTGGCAGACATTGTAACGGACAGCGTATTGAAAGCCGCGGCAAGCGAAGGCTTTGCCCTGCGTGACCGGGACGTCATCTCCATCACGGAATCCATCGTGGCCCGTTCTCAGGGAAACTATTGCTCCGTAGATGACATTGCGGCGGATGTGAAAGCGAAGCTGGGCGGCGAGACCATCGGCGTCATCTTCCCGATCCTGTCCCGCAACCGGTTTGCCATCTGCCTGCGTGGTATTGCCAAAGGCGCGAAGAAAGTGGTGCTGATGCTGAGCTATCCTTCCGATGAAGTAGGCAACCATCTGGTAAGCCTGGATCAGATTGATGAAGCGGGTGTAAATCCGTTCAGCGATGTGCTGACCCTGGAAAAATACCGTGAACTGTTCGGCGCAACGGTTCATGAATTCACCGGCGTGGATTATGTTGACTATTATAAAGAGCTGATGGAGTCCAGCGGCGCGGAAGTGGAAGTGATCTTCGCCAACCATCCGGAAGCCATCCTGAAATATGCGGACAAGATTTTGAACTGCGACATCCACACCCGTGCCCGCACGAAACGGATTTTGAAAAAAGCCGGCGCGAAAGTGGTCTGCGGTCTGGATGATATCATGACGACGTCTATTAACGGCAGCGGCTACAATGAAAAATACGGTCTGCTGGGTTCCAACAAATCCACGGAAGACAAGGTAAAACTGTTCCCGCACCAGTGCCAGTCCCTGGTGGAAGAAATCCAGGAACGGGTGCTGAAAGCTACCGGCAAACACGTGGAAGTCATGGTATACGGCGACGGCGCCTTTAAAGACCCCCAGGGCAAAATCTGGGAACTGGCGGATCCGGTGGTTTCCCCGGCCTTTACCAGCGGTCTGGTGGGTACGCCCAATGAACTGAAACTGAAATATCTGGCGGACAATGATTTTGCGAACCTGTCCGGTGAAGAGCTGAAGAAAGCCATTACCGACAGTATCGTGAAGAAGAGCGGCAGCCTGGTTGGCAACATGGCGTCTGAAGGCACTACGCCCCGTCAGCTTACCGACCTGATCGGCTCTCTCTGCGACCTGACCTCCGGCTCCGGCGACAAGGGAACCCCGGTTGTTCTGGTACAGGGCTATTTTGACAACTATTCCAATTAAACTGTATTGCATAGCAGGCCTGAGTAAAAGCCTGCTATGCATTTTGTGATTTTTATAAACCCGAAGGAGGCTCATGTATGGAACAGGCAAAACGTCCGGAAACGATGGAACGGATTACGACAAGCGAACTGGCAAAAGCATTTATTGAAGAACAGGTTGCGGAACTGCGCAAGCAGATTGGAGATAAAAAAGTGCTGCTGGCCCTGTCCGGCGGCGTGGATTCGTCCGTTGTGGCCGCGCTGCTGATTAAAGCGGTGGGGCAGCAGCTGGTATGCGTACATGTAAATCACGGCCTGCTGCGTAAAGGCGAACCGGAGCAGGTCATCAAAGTGTTCCGGGATGAAATGAAGGCAAACCTGATTTACGTTGACGCGACGGAACGGTTCTTAGGTAAGCTGGCCGGCGTCAGCGATCCGGAAACCAAACGCAAGATCATCGGCGGCGAATTCATCGAAGTGTTTGCGGAAGAAGCAAAGAAGCTGGAAGGCATCGAGTTCCTGGCCCAGGGTACCATTTATCCGGATATCCTGGAAAGCGAACAGGGAATCAAGGCCCATCACAATGTAGGCGGTCTGCCTCCCGAACTGAACTTTGAACTGGTGGAACCGGTTAAGTTGTTATATAAAGACGAAGTCCGCATAGTCGGCAAAGAGTTAGGTCTTCCCGACAACATGGTATACCGTCAGCCTTTCCCCGGTCCGGGACTGGGCGTGCGGTGCCCCGGCGCTATTACCCGGGATCGTCTGGAAGCAGTGCGGGAAAGCGACGCGATTCTGCGGGAAGAATTTGCGAAGAACGGGCTGGAAGGAAAAGTATGGCAGTATTTCACCGTAGTGCCCGACTTCAAGTCCACCGGGATTCGCGACGGCAAGCGTACGTTCGACTGGCCGGTCATCATACGTGCCGTCAACACCAAGGACGCTATCACCGCAACGGTGGAAAATGTTCCCTACGAATTGATGCAGCACATCACCGACCGCATCGTCCACGAGGTGAAGGGCGTGAACCGCGTGCTGTACGATTTTACCCCGAAGCCTACGGCTACCATAGAATACGAATAAATTCTGCAATAAACAGTGGTTACCGTTTGCATTGCGGTTTATGCTGTATGTAAAGTTGCAACTTGCGAATGCGGCTTGCAAGTTGCCAAGATATCAGCTATCAATAACAAATGATCAGGAGAGAGGTTTAGGAGGATGGCAGTTTTGAAGTTGGAACAGTACGGTATTACCGGTGCGACGGAAATCATCCACAATCCGTCCTACGAATTCTTATTCGAAGAAGAAATGAAGTCCGGTCTGAAAGGGTATGAAAAAGGCCAGCTGACCGAGCTGGATTCCGTGAACGTTATGACCGGCGTTTATACCGGGCGTTCCCCAAAGGACAAGTACATCGTCATGGATAAAAATTCCAAAGATACGGTGTGGTGGACGACGCCCGAATACCCGAATGATAACCATGTCATGAGTGAAGAGGTATGGGCAAAGGTGAAAGCGCTGGCCGTGAAGCGGCTCTGCGGCAAGCGGCTGTTTGTGGTGGACGCGTTCTGCGGCGCCAACAAGGATACCCGCATGGCGGTGCGTTTCATTATGGAAGTGGCCTGGCAGGCTCACTTTGTTAAGAATATGTTTATTGCGCCTACGAAAGAGGAACAGGAAGACTTCAAACCGGATTTTGTAGTGTACGCTGCGTCCAAAGCAAAAGTGGAGAACTACAAGGAACTGGGCATCAATTCGGAAACCTGTGTTGCATTTAACATTACCAGCCACGAACAGGTGATCCTGAACACCTGGTACGGCGGCGAGATGAAAAAAGGCATGTTCTCCATGATGAACTACTACCTGCCGTTGAAGGGCATTGCTTCCATGCACTGCTCCGCCAACACGGACCTGAAGGGTGAGAACACGGCAATTTTCTTTGGTCTGTCCGGCACCGGCAAGACTACTCTGTCCACGGATCCCAACCGTTACCTTATCGGCGACGACGAGCACGGCTGGGACGATAACGGCATCTTCAATCTGGAAGGCGGCTGCTACGCCAAGGTCATCGACCTGGACAAAGAATCCGAACCGGATATTTATAACGCTTTGCGCCGCGACGCCCTGCTGGAAAACGTGGTCGTTGATGCAGCCGGAAAAGTGGATTTCCATGACAAGAGCGTAACGGAAAACACCCGCGCTTCCTATCCCATCAGCCACATTGAACATAACGTGAAGAAAATCCGCGCCACCTCTTCCGGCCCTGCCGCGAAGAATGTGATTTTCCTTTCTGCCGACGCCTTTGGCGTACTGCCTCCGGTTTCCATCCTGACACCAGAACAGACCAAGTACTATTTCCTGTCCGGATTCACGGCCAAACTGGCCGGTACGGAACGGGGTATCACCGAACCGACGCCGACTTTCTCCGCCTGCTTCGGTCAGGCGTTCCTGGAACTGCACCCGACAAAATATGCGGATGAACTGGTAAAGAAAATGGAAAAATCCGGTGCGAAGGCATTCCTGGTGAACACCGGCTGGAACGGAACCGGCAAACGCATTTCCATTAAAGATACCCGCGGCATCATTGACGCAATCCTGAACGGCGATGTGAACAAGGCTCCTACCAAAAAGATCCCTGTATTTGATCTGGAAGTTCCCACCGCACTGCCGGGGGTTGATACCAATATCCTTGATCCGCGGAATACGTACGCGAAAGCTGCAGAGTGGGATGCCAAGGCTAAAGATCTGGCAGAACGGTTTATCAAAAACTTCAAAAAATATGAAGGAAACGCGGAAGGCAAGAAGCTGGTAGCGGCAGGACCGAAGCTGTAATACTCGAATAAAGCTGAGATTTAACAAACGGAATACCTGACTTAACAGGTATTCCGTTTTTTTACTTCTGAATTTACAATGCATGCAATACTCTTGTCAAAAATATGTTATAATATTTATAAATTAAGAACAAAGTATCTGCTTTATTATTGTGCAAGGGAGGTCATCATATGCAAAAGGTAAAAATGTTGAGCATTGCATTGGCTGCGGCGTTTGCGTTTGCTGTTGCACCGGTCTGCGATACGGGGGTTATGCCGGACATCTCAAATTTGGGCTGGTCGCGTCCCGCCTTTGCAGAAGGAAACGGTGTGGACTATCAGGTTGACCTGCACTACATTCCGCTGATGATGCGTACGGAACATTATGATGTGAGCGACGAGAAAGGCGACCTGCTTCATTCCCGCTGGACGGGCATCCGCGTGACCGGTCCTGTGCCTTTTGAACCGAATATTAACAAAGCCCTGGATGCGTATACCGCAAAGGGAGAAAAACAGTTTGCCACATCAAGCAAAAAAATGGTATCCGACGCTAAATTGGACCACAGCGAACGGGCGAAATACGGCGCTACGTTCTTCCCCGCATTTGAAGATAACAGTGATATCTATGTACGCCGGGCGGATTCCCTGGTGGTAAGTCTGCTGGAATTCGGTTCCAGCTATATGGGCGGCGCCCATGGCATGTACGGTTTCACAGGCAAAACCTTCGATACCTACACAGGTAAGGAGATGCAGCTGACCGATGTGTTCACCAGCCAGACTGCCATGACTGACGCCATCAAACAGCAGCTCATGTTCGATTATCCCAAAGCGTCATTCCAGGGAAGCAACGGCGCAAGTATGCGCAACATGGTTGACCAGCTGGCGAAGGAAGGCCACCTGTTCTGGACCATGGATCCCCGGGGCGTGACTTTCTATTTCAATCCGTACATCCTCGGTTCCTATGCGGAAGGCGTTTTCACGACTACGCTGCTGTATTCTGAGCGGCCGCAAATCTTCAAACATAGTGAATATACGAAAGCTATCGAATGGCGGGGACCAAAAGGTTATTGCATGGAAATTCCTTCCTACCTGCCCGTACGTTTAAGCGACAGCCCTCGCGGTGACAGACTGTCCGTGATGAACGACCCGGAAGAACTGCTCATTGATTACTGTGGCGAGCAGCTGAAAGACAAGTTTAACGCAAAAAACATCCGTACCACACTGGTGTCAATGCCGGAAGGTGAACGGTATCTGTATGTGGATTATCAGAAGGAAGACTGGAAGCACGCCGTGCGGGTGTATGTCCTCGGTAACGAGCCGGTCTTTGTGGGCGAGTATGCCATGACCCGTTTTGTCTCGGATATGGTAGGGAAAAATGGCTCGGACTGGTACGTGATGACGAATCCCCAGGAGTTTTACATGACGGCCATGCCGGACAGCGGCTACGCTCCCTGGACAAAGCTGACCTGCCGGGTAGGTGCAAACGGTGCGCCGGAAGTGTATGAAGTGAAAAGATAAGCTCTTTCAGGATTATTTTAAGATGTAGTTGCTATAATTATGAAAAGAGGTGTAAGCATGAAAAAAGCCGGGGTTATTACATTGTGTTTCGTTTTGTTATTTGGGTTTGCGAGCCTTGCCTATGCAGAACTGCCTGCCAAGCGCATCGCGTTAGGGGTGCAGTTGGGTGCGACGGTTTCACAGGTTAGAAATGTTTTCGGTGTTCCGGACCGGACTACAAAAGAACAGATGAAGTCAGAGGCATACGGGGATTTTGTCGAAACAACCATGATTTATGGAAACAATTCAATTGTGGTAAAATTTTATGATGAGAATGTATGGCGGATTGAATCTAACAGCAATAATGGCTGGGCGACCCCAGACGGGGTAACTGTGGGCATGCCGTTGCAGGGTATGTACGACCGGTTGGGGAAGGAAGACATCAAAAGCCCGGCGGAAAACGGAGAAATGCTGTACTGGTATAATCATGATACCAAGAGCCAGGAAAACCGCGGCAACCTGTACGTGTTTGTAAAAGGCGGGCGCGTTTCCCGAATCGTGATTGCGTATCAGTAAGAAAAGGATAGCTCTTTTGTTGTCCTTGCATCGTGAATATTCTAAATGTAAACGCAAAAGCAATATTATAAATTGACAGGAGGGCAGGAGAAAATGATAATTCCGATGGTTTTTAAAAAGTTCACAGCACTCTTCACCATTTGCTTTGCTTTTCTGTTAATGCTTCCCTGTGCCGGCTTCGCAGAGGACAATCATGTTGAAGCGAAAAAGAACCCGAATGCTACGCATTTTCCCGTAACCGGTTCCGGCAAAACTTCCCGGGAATTGTTTAAGGAAGGCGTGTACCGGCTGTTTGCGGATGACAGTATGATTACCTATCTGGTTGTGATGCACAAGAAGGGTGATTTGGCGGGTGATCCCTTTGAACGTACTTACATCGGTATCGAGTCTGTGCAGCGGAATCACTCTGGTGGAAAACCGGACGGCAGCGTGTTTATGGCGGCCCGGTTGCGGAGCCCGAGAGAGGTAAAACGCTATCTGGGCATGAAGGATAATCCGCCGGTAATAAACGACAATGAGCTTCCTTTCCTGCTGGATTATGCGGATACGATCCGCAACGGACAAAAGGGGATGCTTAAGAACCAGCCGAAGATGTATATCATGCTTCCCGCCGGTGAAGGACGCATCAACATCATCGGTGGTCCGGATAATCTGCCGGCGCCTGTTATGGGGCACTACATCCCGGTAACGGACAGGCCAGCTCCGCTGGTGCTGCAGCAGGCCATGATCAAATGTATGCTGGAAGATTTCATTCCCGCCGCAACCAATATGCTGAGTACCTCCCAGTTCTATGATTACAAAATGGAGTTTAAGACCGGGGACAACCCGCCGGTGGATTGCTGGGCAGGCTGGTATCAGGTTACCGTACGGGAAGACCGGCACATGAATGAATATGATTCCCGTTACCAGATGAATTTCATCGTAGGCGATACGGGGAATGAGATCAAGCTGCTGACGTTGTACGACGGTAAGATGTGGCCGATCTTTGAAGATGAACGGCTGAAAGGAAAGACAAACCGCGGCCCGGTCGTGGTGCCGAAAGGATAATAAAACAGAATTGAGGAGGGGAATCATCATGGCAGATCCAAGGACAGAACGCAATGCAGTATTAGGCGCGACACTGGTGAAAAAATTGCAGGCACGGGCTTTTGACGCATATTACTGCGCTACGAAAGAGGAAGCGTTGCAGCAGGCGCTGGCGTTAATTCCGAAGGACGATGTAATCAGTTGGGGCGGATCGGTTTCCATAGCCGAAATCGGCCTGCTGGATTATGTACGGAAAAACTTCAAATGCATCGACCGGGATACGGCGAAGACCCCGGAAGAACGGATGGAGATTATGCGGAAAGGCCTGCTGTGCGACACCTTCCTGATGAGTACCAACGCCATGACAACGGATGGAGAACTGGTTAACATCGACGGGAACGGCAACCGCTGCGCCGCCATGATCTACGGTCCGAAGCAGGTCATCGTCATCGCCGGGCTGAATAAAGTAACAGGGAACCTGCACAGCGCCATTGACCGAGCCCATACCACGGCGGCGGCTATCAACATCCAGCGTTTCGGTGCCAAAACGCCCTGCGCATCGACTGGCGTATGTGCTAATTGTAACTTGGCGGATACGATTTGTAACTATATCGTTGTCACCCGCCGCAGCAAACCGGCTAAAAAAATCAAAGTCATCCTGGTGGGTGAGGATATCGGCTTTTAATGAGATAAAACAGATTGTTTTTTTCAAAGCAGAACCCTTGCATTTCAAACGCTGACAGGCATTTATGCTTGCCGGCGTTTTCTTTTGCTGTATTCATTGACGTTACAATATTGTAATGTTAAAATATAACAAAAGGCATTTAAAGTGTGATATATTTTACGTTTCTGCCAAAGCCCGACGGTATTTCAAACCGGGTTTGCCATTTGAAAGGGCGATACCTGTTTCGGTTTTTGGCTGAAACGATGAGGAGGGCATTATGCAATTTTCATCCCGTTTTACCATTGCCGTGCATATCTTGCTGGCAGTCAACGAATTTGACGGACAGTGTAAGACGACTTCCTTCTTTTTGGGCAACAGCGTCAATGTGAACCCGGTTATTATCCGTAAAACGCTGGGGCAGCTGAAGGACGCCGGCCTGGTTACGGTGGAAGCCGGCGTAGGCGGCGCGTCGCTGGCGAAAGATCCGAAAAAGATCACACTGTGGGATATTTTCTGTGCGGTGGAAGATAAGAAGGAAGAACTGTTTCACTTTCACGAAAATCCCAACCCCGATTGCCCGGTGGGAGCGAATATTCACGCGGTCATGGACGGCCGCCTGCGGAAGTTCAAGCGGAACCTGCAGAAGGATCTGGATGACGTGACGCTGCAGGATCTGGTAAAGGATTTGCGCAAAGAACTGAAAAAAGGCCGGAAGCTTTGGTTTACTTCCACGCCTGCGGCAACAGGGGAGATAAATAAACCGAAAAGAACCAATACAGCAGAATAGGGGGCGTTTTGCATTGAAAGAAGAAGATGTTAAGAAGCTGATCGATAAATTACAGTATTTTGATTATGATAAACTGCTGAACAAGATCCGTAAAAATGTGAAGAAACCCAGCGTCTTGGTGACCGGCGGGACCGGCGTGGGGAAGAGCAGCCTGATCAATCACCTCTTCGGTATGGATGTGGCGAAGACAGGAAACGGAAAGCCCATGACGGATCGTATCACCCGCTACGAGCCGGAAAACTATGACGTGGTGCTGTACGATACCCTTGGCTACGAAGTAGGGGAAGACAAGCAGCAGCAATTTTATAAAGATGTAATCGGTTTTGTGAAGAAAGCCAACGGGCAGAGCGATATCAAGAAGCATGTGCATCTTGCCTGGTACTGTATCTCTGCTGCCAACAAGCGGGTGACGCCTACGGACCTGGACGCCATTGCGGCGCTGGACGGTTTAACAGAAGTCTGCGTTGTGCTGACCCAGATTGATGCGGCCACCATGGTGGAACTGGACGAGATGAAACAGGTACTGCAAAAGAAACTGCCGAAGACTTCGGTGTTCCTGGTGAGCATCGATCCCCGGGTGCCGGAAGAAAAGATGCAGTGGAACGGACTGCTGGGGTGGTCGGTGGATCATCTGGATGCAGGGCTGCAGCTGGCATTTGCCCAGGCCCTGGGGCAGGAACTGCATGTGAAGCATGTCCAGGCGGATAAACTGATCCATCGTTACGTGGCGGCAGCTGCCGGTGCGGTGGTGTGTCCGCTGCCCATGACGGATTCCGCAGCGCTGATTGCCATTCAGACTACTATGGCTACCCATCTTTTTAACTTCTGGGGTATTGACCGGGGGACGGATAAGATTAAGGAAGTGTTTGTCAACGTGGTGGTAGCCAATACCGGACGTATCTTCTCCCGTTCGCTGCTGAAGCTGATTCCGGGGGCCGGTTCCATTGCGGCAACGGTGGTGAACAGCGGCGTGGCTACTTCTTTCACCTATGCGTTCGGCAGAGCGGTGAACGAGGTCTGCTATAAAACCGCATCCCGTATGGCCAACGGGGAAAAAGTGGACATTACGTCTGCCTTTGCCATGGACGTGATTATGAAGTTAATACAGAAGTATTATAATAAAAAGTAGAAACCGTTTAAGCATGTTCAGTGCAATGCAGCACGCAAACCGATAATACAGCGTGATGCGTAAGTGCAAGACCATTCTGTGAAAATGCAGGTGACATAGCTTATGCCAATCAGAATCTGGAACCGGACGGGAGGCAAAGGGCCGGTGAAACGGGAAAATGCTTCTTCCCAGACGGAAAAGGCCGGACAGGATAACCATGACCGGCAGAAAACGGAAAACAAACCCAAATCACATAAACCTACAGTGCGGAACATTCTGGTGCTGGGCAAAACCGGTGTGGGCAAAACTTCCTTGTTAAATTATCTGTACGGCTTTGATTTGCCCACGGGGGCGGGTCTGCCCAAAACAGGGAAAGGATTACATGAAAATGTAATTACACGCAACGGAACGGCGTACCATATTTTCGATACATGGGGCATCGAGGCGGATTCCATGCCGGAGTGGCGGAAAGAAGTGCTGGCCCTGGTCCGGAAACGTAACACTTCGCCCCATATCAGCGACTGGTTCCATGCAGTGTATTACTGTTTTTCCGCTAACACGGCCCGGATTGAAGAGGCGGAGATCGAAGAGATCCTTGTGCCGTTGCTGCAGTCCGGCTGCAAAGTAATCGTGGCTCTGACCAATGCGGAGGACGGATTCCGAAAGCAGGAAAAGCTGGAAGGCATGAAAGAGTATTTGGTGGAAGAACTGACGAAGCGCCTGCATCGGGATCCGCAGCTGGAAATTATTCCGGTTGTCAGTATTGCCGGCGAAACCCTGGCGGGAGATTCCATTTCCCGTTTTGGCCGTACCGAATCGCTGGAAGCGGCGCAGTATAATCTGGCGGACGATATTGAAAAACGTCTCCCTGCCATTTACAAAATGAATGTGATGAACAAGCTGGGCGCCTGGAAGGAGCGCAGCCTGCTTCTGCTTGCCAACGGGAAAATCAGTTTTGTATTGAACAACAATTCCGCCAAGCAGCTGATCGACCTGATCAATTACGATCTGCTGAATACCTTCGGCGCGATCGACGCGGACGGGGATAAGATGGAAGCGGAAGCCAACGAATACCTGTTGACGGCGGGCAACAAAAAACCCCTGGAACGGCGCTGGCGTCCGGAGTTCAGCCGTATCACCTATGTAAAAGGTTACGAGTACAGCAAAGGCCTGTCCGTGGGTTTGGCGTTAGATGTGGCATCCAGCCTGCTGCGTTCCGCCAAAAGTATCCGGGAAAATCTAAGCCGCCGGGTCATAAAGACCCACGCGGCCATTATTGAAAGTATGCAGAAAAAGTAAATGCCAGTTTTCAGGAGGCTCGATTCGAGTGCTGAAAGAAATAGCGAAAGAAAAACTCAGTGAAGTCGTCAAGGCGATTGTGCCAATCGTTGCCATCGTCCTGATTTTGTCCGTGACCATTGTGCCTATGCCTACCCATGTGGTCATGGTCTTCTTTTACGGCTGTATCCTGCTGATGATCGGCATGGTATTCTTTACCATCGGATCCGAACAGGCCATGGAGCCCATGGGGAAACAGGTAGGCGCCCGCATCACAAAAACGAGGAAGCTTTCTCTGATATTGCCGTTAGGACTTTTGTTAGGGTTTATGATTACCATCTCCGAACCTGACCTGCAGGTATTGGCGAACCAGGTCCAGTCCATTCCCAACAGTGTTCTGATTATGTCAGTGTCGGGTGGGGTGGCATTTTTCCTGGTCATGGCTCTGGTCCGTATGGTATTGGGAATTCCCCTGCAGCGGATGCTGCTGGTATTTTATGTGATCGCGTTCGTGCTGGCGTATTATACCCCCCGCGATTTTCTGGCGGTGGCATTTGATTCCGGCGGCGTGACCACCGGACCGATGACAGTTCCCTTTATCATGGCTTTTGGTGTGGGTGTGTCTGCGTTGCGGGGTACCAAACACTCTGCCCAGGACAGTTTCGGACTGATTGCGCTTTGTTCCATCGGGCCTATCATCGCAGTCCTTCTGCTGGGTCTTATCTTCCGTCCGGAAAATGCGACCTATGAAGCGATTACCGTACCGAGGGTGTTGCATTCCATGCAGCTGGGCGGTATGTTTATGGATGAAATTCCGGACCAGATGCGCGAAATCGCGCAGGCGGTCGTACCGATTGCCATTTTCTTCGGCATCTTCCAATGTATTTTGCTCCATCTGGAAAAGAAAGCGCTGCTTCGTATCACGAACGGTATCTTTTTCACGTTTATCGGTCTGGTCCTGTTCCTGACAGGCGCCAACGTGGGGTTTATTCCCGCCGGTTTTGATTTGGGCGGTATTCTGGCGGCTATGTCGTATAACTGGATCATCGTTCCTATCGGCATGCTGATCGGGTATTTTATTATTAAAGCGGAACCGGCGGTGTATGTGCTGATGAAGCAGGTGGAAGATATCACCGACGGAGCCATCAGCGGACAGGCATTACAGCGCAGCCTGTCCATCGGTGTGGCGATTTCGGTAGGGCTGGCTATGGTGCGGGTGCTGACCGGGATTCATCTGTTCTATATGCTGATACCGGGATATGTGATTGCGCTGGCACTGACATTTTTCGTGCCGCCGGTTTTTACGGCCATCGCTTTCGATTCCGGCGGCGTGGCGTCCGGCCCCATGACGGCGACTTTTTTGCTTCCCTTTGCCATGGGCGCCTGCATGACGGTGGGCGGCAACGTGGTTACCGATGCGTTTGGCGTAGTAACGATGGTTGCGATGACACCGTTGGTTGCGATCCAGTGCCTGGGACTTGCCTACAAGCTGAAATCCAGGAACGTACAGAAACCGCTGATACAGGAAGACACGCTGGCAGATTTCGGCGATTACGATATCATCGATCTGTAGGAGGTAGCGGACCGTGAGCGAATTATATTTTATGATGACCATCACGAGCAGGGATATGCTTCCGAAATTTTTAGAAGCATTTGACAAAAACAACCTGCCGATCGGTTTTGTTTCATTGGGATACGGTACTGCAAAAGACGATATTCTGGATATGCTGGGACTGGTCCGGTCGGAGAAAGCCGTGGGTATGACAGTGATTACCGGCGCAGGATGGGAAGAAGCAAAATGGTATTTGCGAAAAAAGATGTACATTGACGTGCCGGATACAGGCATCTCATTCATTATTCCCATGAGCAGTATCGGCGGTAAGCGGGAACTGGCGTTTCTGACAGCGGGGCAGAATTACCGGAAAGGAGAAGAATCGGTAATGAAAGATACAACGATGGAATTATTGGTGGTAGTCAGTAACCAGGGACATAACGATCTTGTCATGGATGCGGCCAGGGGCGCCGGCGCTTACGGCGGCACGGTAATACATGCCCGGGGTACCGGCATGAACCAGGCGGAACTTTTCTTCGGGGTGTCGCTGGCTTCTGAAAAAGACCTGACCTTCATCGTAACGAAAAAAAACCAACGCAATGCCATCATGTCGGCCATTATGAAAGAAGCCGGCATGGATACGCCGGCCCAGTCCATTGTTTTTTCCCTGCCGGTTACGGATGCAGTGGGACTGAATACAGGGGACGAAGATACCAAATAGATTGCGTTCGGGGAGCAGACCAGCACAGCGTTTCCTGAATTGAAATGATAATGACATTAAGAAGACAAAAAGTCCCGTTATGCCGGTTTTGTTCAGCATAACGGGACTTGTTTTTATTAATGTTGAATTTTTAATTTGCTGCTGCAAAAGACCGGTGAGGTTTTTGCAACTCTACGGAGTACTATACCCGTTGGAGGGCGTGTCTTCGTTTCAACCTAAATCTGGCATGTTGGCCGTTCTTACTTTACTTCCGCAATCATACTCTTGATGTCGATCTTCTTCTTCTGCATATCGTTGGCCAGCAAAAATTCCTGGGTTTCTTCCAGATCTTTCAGGTCTTTGGCGGTGATGGCGGTAGAGAAATCATACCAGGGCGCCATCAGCTTTACGTCCTCGGGGGAGAGACCGGTTTCTTTGGCGGTGAACTCGAAGGCTTTGTCCTGATTCTTTTTCATGAAGTCGATGCTTTCCTGATGCAGGGACATGTATTTTTTCACAGTCTCCGGATGTTCTTTCAGGAATTTTCCGCTGACGCCGATGACGATGGTAGCGTTGACCAGGCCTTCTCCGTTTGCCAGAATGCGTGCGCCGGCCCGTTGGGCGCGCAGGACATCCGCACCGGCAACCAACGCGGCGTCAGCTTCCCCGGCAAGCAACGCGTTGACGGCGGCAGGGATACCGATGGAACGAAATTCCACATCTTTTAAGGACAGTTTTTCTTTCACCAGCGCAGCGGCTAAAATCTGATGAAGGATTGTGCCCTTGGGCCCTACCACCCGTTTTCCTTTCAAATCGGCTGCGGTTTTGATGGCCGGATCCTTTACCATGATGTTAAAAGCTTTCGGCGCACGGCTGTAGATGCCTACGACTTTTACGTCCGCACCGTTGGAAGCAGCCAATATGGCGCTGGTGCCGCCAAGGCAGCTGGCGATGTCCAAAGAACCCGCCGCCAGGGCTTCGGTCTGCTTGGCGCCGGAACTGATTTCCGGAAATGTGACCTTGGTTCCGTCTTTCTCAAACCCCTTTACGATGGTCTGGTTCGCTTTATCTACAATGCTGGGAATGTTCAGGGGCTGCTTCACGTACGTGACTTTAAGATCCTTCAGCGGAGCGGCTGCTTTCTTTTCCGGCGCTTTGGGCGCGCTGCCGCCGCAACCTGCAAGGATGGCGGTCAGGGTGAACAGTGTGAATAATATCAGTACAATTCCTTTTTTCATGTTTTTCCCTCATTTCCTAATCAATGTGTGATAAATCAAACGCAATACCTACTTGGGTTTAGATTGAGTTACCTATTGCTAATTATAGCATATTTTTTGAAAAAGGAAAGATACCATTGTAGTAAAATATCCCGGCGAAGCTGGGAGGATTTGCTGATTTTTTCATCTTGTTGTGATAATCTGTTTGCAAAATCGAGTAAATTGTTGTAAGATGAGTACAGTAATTATATATAGGTAGGCTGGGTAGGATTGCCCGGTCGGCGAAAAATGAAATTATATTGATCTAAGGTTTTAGAGAGGACACCATGGACTTTACGAAGACGGCTGAGGCATTGAAAAAACGTGGATACGAAGTGAGCTGCTTTAGCGCGGGAGCGGAAGCGGCGGCGTATTTAAACGGCAAAATTGACGGCATGACTGTGGGCTTCGGTGACTCGGAAACGCTGTTGCAGATGCATCTGTTTGAAATGCTGCAAACGCATAACGACGTGTATCACCCTAAATATCCAAGGGAAGGGAAAAATTTCTATTCCACTGCGAAGGACTGCCTCACTACGGATATCTTCCTGCTGTCTGCCAACGGACTGGCGGAGACCGGGGAAATTGTGAATATTGACGGGACAGGCAATCGGATTGCCGGCTCCCTGTATGGACATAAGAAAGTGTATTTTGTTATCAGCCGGAATAAAATCTGTCCCACGCTGGAGGAGGCAGCGTTCCGCGCCCGGAATGTGGCGGCGCCTTTGAACGCAGAACGGCACGGATACAAAACACCCTGTGCAATAAAAAAGGACCGCTGCTATGACTGCCGGAGTCCCCAGCGAATCTGCAGCGCCCAGACCATATACTGGCGTAAGATGAACCATACTGAGATGGAAGTAGTACTGATTGACGAGGACATGGGATATTAATTTTGCGAGGAGGAAAAAATTATGATGAAGAAAGTGCTGTTATCTGTTATTACCGGAAGTATGATTTTGGCCGGCTCTACCTGCTCTGCAACCGTACCTGCTGACCAGTTGGTACTTGGCGGGATACAGTATGGCGCCTCCATCAGCGCGGTGGAAAGTGCCTATGGAACACCCCGCAAGTCGGAACGCGAAATGAAGTCCTACGGAGAAAAAGTGGAGTACAAATACGGCAATTCACTGGAATTTGAATTCGTTAATGGCAAGGTGACCAAAATCAAGGCAGAAGATTTCAGTGATGCCAAAACAAAGGCAGGTATCGGTTTAGGAATGGATGCCGCTGCTTTGAAAAACGCCTATGGCGCTCCAGACGCTATACATGAAGAAGATCATATTTATTATGCGGCTGGAATGCAAGGCATCGGGTTAAAGTTTGAAGTTAAATATGGGAAAATAACCGACATTAAATGCGGTTCCTTGTATTAAGAAGAATAATGAGTAATAATATACTGCGCATTGTGCAGTAAAGTGAAATAATAAATCCGGAGCTTTGTGACTCCGGATTTATTATTCTGCCAGCAAATCCAGAATTTGCTGGCGCATTTTTTGCAATTCGCTGTCTGCGGCTTTGCGTGGGGTAGGGAGATTAACCGGCATATCAGCTTTGATATTGCCGTTTTCCATGACCAGGATGCGGTCGCCCAGCAGCAGGGCTTCTTCCACGTCGTGGGTGACGAACAGGATGGTTTTTTTCTGGTGATGAAAGAGTCGCAGCACCATGTCCTGTAAGTTACGGCGGGTAAAGTAATCCAGCGCGCTGAAAGGCTCGTCCATTAAGATCAGTTCCGGATCGTAAAACAGCGTGCGGCCGAGAGAAACCCGCTGGGCCATGCCGCCGGAAAGCTGCGAAGGATAAAGCGCAGAAGCTTCCGTCAGTTCCAGTTCCTGCAGCAGTTGCCGGCAACGTTCTTCCGGTGAAGGTAATGAAACGTCTGTATTCGCTGAACTGGGATTTTGCTTTTGTGTTCTTTCGGTTTTATTTTCAGAATCGGCTGAAAGATTAGGTACTGCCCGTTGATTCTGATTAGCATACTGCGTGTTTCCGTCCAGCCCTTTCAGCGAAAACATGATATTTTCTTTCACCGTGAGCCAGGGCATGAGCCTTGGTTCCTGAAAGACGGGGGCGGTTTTGGCAGGCAGTCCGGCGATACAGGAAGCAATGTTTATGCTTTGACCGGTTGTGCTGTATGATGCAGCCGTTTGGTCTTTTACATTCATAACAGTATCCGGCGTTTCCAGTCCGGCCAGCAGCCGCAGCAACGTAGTTTTGCCGCATCCGCTTTTGCCGACGATGCAGGTGAACGAGTGGGGCTGAATCGCCAGCGAATCAATGTTGACCGCTGTTTTATTGCCGTAAGTCTTCTTTAAGTTGTGAAGTGTAAGAAGAGTAGTATCCATAATTGTTTGTACTTGCTCCTGTTGCAGAAGAGAGGGTCTGAATAAAAAGGGTATTTGTATGTTATTTGTTGACGCGTAGTTTAAAACGAAGCAGTTTTACTTTTTCTGATACCAGGGAATGAGACGCTGCAGGATATGCAGGAACACCCAGTCTAAAATGCTGCCGATGATGCCGATGCACAGCATGCCTGCCAGAACAATATCCGGGCGCGACATTTCCTCGGCGTCAAGGATCAGGTACCCGATACCGGCAGAAGCGGCGATGAGCTCGGCGCCGATTAACGCGCGCCAGCTGTAGCCTAACGACAGCTGCAGTCCGGTGACGATGGCTTCCAGTGCGGCAGGCAACTGGATATGGCGGATCAGCTGTGCTTTGGAAAAGCCCAAAGACTGCCCCACTTCCAGCAGCTTCGGGTCGCAGTTGCGGATGCCGCTGCAGGTGTTCAGGAACAGGGGAAAGAAAGAAGCCAGAAAGATGATGGTGAGTTTGGAAGCTTCATCGATGCCTGCCCATAATATGATTAAAGGAATGGCGGCCAGAGGCGGCACATGCCGTAAGAATTCCAGCAAAAACCAGCAGTAGGTATAAAAATACCGGCTGTGCCCGCATAAAATACCCAACGGGATCGCGGTGCAGGCTGCCAGCAGGAACCCGAGAAATACCCGGCGCAGACTGATGGAAAGGTGCTTCACCAGTTCACCGGAAGCGGCCAGCTCCGTCAGCGCGTCCCATACCATTCCCGGAGAGGGGAGCAGATAAGGGCTGAAGACCTGCAAGCGGGTGATGAGGTACCATATCAGCAGTAGTATTACCGGTAAAATAATTCCGTTACGAATTCGTTTCATGGATAACTCCGAAAATGAAAATTAGAGCGGCACAAATCTGTACCGCTCTAAGTATAACATGAATACGAGGTCAAGAAAAGACACGGGCCAAACAATGGAGAGAATTGTATTACTTCATTGTCGGCTGATTACCGCAATGGTTGCAGTGGGAACATTTTCCGCTGCAGCAGCTGCAGCCGGTTTCGCCGCCGTCGTTTTTTAATGCGCTGAAGACGCGTTTCATCAGCCGGTGAGCGGTGAAAACGAACGCCAGAAAAATAACGGCGAAGAGAATAGAAGATGCAAGATTCATGACGGGTCTCCTATAAAAACTGAATGTGTTCCTTCCAATACTATTTATGCGTGCACGTTTTCCTGCGGCTTCACATAGGGCCTGGCCGGACGGAGAATGAAGTACAGCGCAACCAGAACCAAGAACAGCGCGATACCCTGCATGGGTCCGAAGGGCACGTTGCCGATGTACCAGCTGCCCAGATTATAGAATACGAAAGCCAGGGAGTACCCTAAAATCGCCTGGAACGCAATAGCGAAAAGTCCCCATTTACGGCTGCCCATTTCACGGTAGCAGGTGGCCATAGCAACAAGGCACGGCGGGTCAAACAGGTTCAGGATCATGTAAGAGAAGGCTGCCATGGGAGGCATCAGTTTGGACAGGGATTCCATAACCTGGGCTTCCTCTGCATCTTCCGCAGCGCCGGCCAGCATCGCCAGCACGCCGACGGCGTCTTCCTTGGCAAGGAAGGCGGCAATGGATGCCACAGTGGCCCGCCAGTCGCCCAGGCCGATGGGGGCGAAAATCCAGGAAATGCTGTTGCCGACAACGCCAAGCATGGATTCTTCTACTTCTTCTACCATTTCGAAGCTGAAGTTATAGGTCTGCATGAACCACAGCAGTACGCAAATCGGGAAAATGATCATGCCGGCTTTGATGATAAAACCACGGGCCCGTTCCCACATATGGATCAGCACGCCTTTTATAGAAGGCATGTGGTAAGCAGGGAGTTCCATGACGAAGGGGGCCGGTTCCCCGGCAAACCAGGAAGTTTTCTTTAACGCGATGCCGGCCAGTACGATGATGGCCAGTCCCAGGAAGTACATACCGGGAGCCATGAACACGGAATTGGGGAAGAATACGGCGGTAATCATGCCGATGATTTCCGCTTTGGCGCCGCAGGGAATAAAGGTGGCCAGAAGAATGGTCATGCGACGGTCCCGTTCTTCTTCAATGGTGCGGGCTGCCATGATGGCAGGCACGCCGCAGCCCATGCCGATGAGTACGGGGATAAAAGACTTGCCGGATAAACCGAACTGACGGAAGATGCGGTCCATGATGAAAGCAACGCGGGCCATGTAACCGGAATCTTCCAGTAAGGACATAAAGAAGAAGATGAGCAGGATCTGGGGAACGAAGCCCAGTACGGTGCCTACGCCGCCGATGATGCCGTCAACCACCAGACCGCTGAGCCATTCCGGCGCCGCCATGGACTCCAGCATACCTTTTGCCGCATCGGTGACGATTTCACCGAAGAACACATCGTTGGTCCAGTCGGTCATCCAGCCGCCGACGGTGGTGATGGAGATGTAATACATCAACGTCATGATAATGAAAAAGATGGGCAGACCCAGGAAGCGGTTGGTCACCACTTGGTCGATTTTGTCGGACAGGGTCAGCGCATGCTTCGGACGGCTTTTGGTAATGCAGGCGTCGATGATGCTGCCGATATATTCATACCGCTGGTTGGTGATGATGCTTTCCGCGTCGTCGTCCATTTCCGCTTCGCAGTCTTTGATATGCTCTTCCAGATGATCGGTGAGGCTCACTGGCAGCTTCAGGTCTTCCAGCACCTGCTCGTCACGTTCGAACAGCTTGATAGCAAACCAGCGCAGGGTGTTTTTGTCCACCTTGTCGCTGATACTTTCTTCGATATGGGCCAGGGCGTGTTCCACGCTGCCACGGAATACGTGCGGCAGTTCCGGCGCTTTGAATACCTGATGATTCTCCGCAACCTTTACCGCAGCTTCGGCAACGTCAAGGCAGCCTTTGCCTTCCAGGGCGCTGATGGGGTAGACCGGGGCTCCGATTTCCGCAGACAGTTTCTGCAGGTTGATGGTGTCGCCGTTCTTGTTGACCAGATCCATCATATTGATGGCGATGACCACGGGCAGACCTACTTCGATCAGCTGGGTGGTGAGGTACAGGTTGCGTTCCAGATTGGTGCCGTCGATGATGTTCAGGATCACGTCGGGCTTTTCGTTGATCAGGTATTTACGGGTGACAGTTTCTTCCAGCGTGTAAGGGGAAAGGGAATAGATACCGGGTAAATCCTGAATGATGACATTGTCGTGGCCTTTCAGCCGGCCTTCTTTTTTCTCAACCGTAACGCCGGGCCAGTTGCCAACGTACTGGGAACTGCCGGTGAGTTCATTGAACAGGGTGGTCTTGCCACAGTTGGGGTTGCCTGCTAACGCGATTTTGATATCCATTTCGTTTCTCCTTACTGTACTTCGATGCTTTCCGCTTCGCTCTTGCGAATGGAAAGTTCATAGCCCCGCACGTTTAACTCCATGGGATCTCCCAGGGGGGCAATCTTTACGACCTTGATCTCTACGCCTTTGGTGATGCCCATGTCCATAATTCGCCGGCGCAGTTTGCCTGTGCCGTTCAGTTTGGTAACGGTGCAGACACCGCCTACCGGAATTTCGTTTAATGTCATTTCAGATATCCTCCTTGCAATTTATGATTAGTTATTGCTAACTTAGGGAAATAATGATGCTGTATTTTTCAGGTTTTAATGAGCTTGGTAATTCGCTAATGCACTGCTATAGTAAACTGTACTGATTATGTACTGGTTAGATTATACTGACCGGTTTGAACAACTGCTTAGTACATGATGCGCCGTGCCATGGATTCGTCCAACGCCACGCGGGAATCGCGCACCTGCAGGATCATGTTTCCGCCCAGACGGGTGACGACGGTGATTTTGCTTCCTACGGTGAAGCCCATTTCTGCCAGATGCAGTCGGGTGGCATCATTGCCGGTGATTTTTTTGATTTCTATCACTTCGCCTTCCTGGGCAGTAGGGAGTGGTAACATGGTGAGAGCCTCCTTCAACAGCATATATGATTAGCTATAGCTAACTTATGGCTAAAATATTGGCCCCGGCCGAACTGTCAGGAATACAATATGTTAGCCGGGACTAACCAAATAATACACCAACCCCGGAAGTTTGTCAAGGCTAACCGGATTTCTACTTACGAAAACGCTGATTCATTTGTCTGCACACAAACTCATTGAATCTGCGTCTCCTTAAAAAAATCAAATTATATTGAACGTCATAAATAATTTCTGTTTACAAAGCTAATCTGTTGCGATATAATAAGTTCGGAGGTGCATTATGAATATCCGAACTTTTAAGTCCGACAAGCAGGCTTTGATTGATGAAGGA
>Ga0256404_1003163_pt1 | contig 34412 bp, 44 predicted proteins | sample RumenRJG_01DNA_FD_185990 | JGI IMG/M metagenome (GOLD analysis project Ga0256404, IMG submission 185990) | Bovine rumen microbial communities from Lethbridge, Alberta, Canada - RJG_01 | ecosystem: Host-associated > Mammals > Digestive system > Stomach > Rumen | place: Canada: Alberta | collected... | reverse complement strand
ATTTTGGTCAACATACGTGTTTTAATGATATTGTAATTGAAGATGGCGAACTCATTAGAAGAGACGAATCAATTCCATCACCAACAGTAGCAATGCATATTGAGTTAGATGAAACCCCTTCATCAACGCAAGCCATACATATTGAAGAAGAAAATAGCTAAAAGTAAAAAACAATAACGCAATGATTTTAAATAGTGAATCCATTAAACTCAAGGGATTATCAGACCCAGAACAAAATGATTTAAAAAACGTTAGATGGGACGTACTGAAAGGTCAAGCCGAAATAGATAGCCAGGGAAACTTAACACTAAATGAGTTTGCTGAATTAAATGATGAAATTTTGGTTATGGCAACAATTGATAACCCAAACTATGGTAAAGAATTCCCAAACTATAGCGGTAATGTTAATACCACAGCCGAAACATTTAGTGACACAATTAGTTTAACTAATAAGTACAGAATGCCGCTTAAAGGTTTAACTATAGATGGTGGCGTTGATGACTATAGTGGGTCGGCATTAAAATTAAACGTTGTCCCTTCGCCTAATCGCTCTGAATATTCACAAGTTACTTGGGAAATTATTAGCGGTAATGACTATGCAACTATAGATGACACAGGGTTGCTTGGGATAAAAAACAATGTAACAAGTCCACAAACAATAGAAATTAAGACTACAAGTAAAGTCAATAGTAACATTTCTGCAAGTATCTCTATGAATGTTCAATATAGTGACTCAATTCAAGATGTTGAAAATTCTGTAGTAATACGTCCTATTGCAAATTATGGCGGTACTTATGTAGATTTTTATGCATATAGAACTCCACTATTAAAGGGCGAAAATCATTTGCCAATTGACCAATTTTCATCAGTAGATACAAATGTAACGTGGGAATTGACCCGTAATTTTAGTGGCGATGCCTATTTTGGAACAACAGCTAAAGATAAAAATAGGCTATATCTAGATTCAGGTGTTACTGGCATACAAAGCATGATTATAACCTGCAAAATGGTAAAAGAGGTGGATGGAAATACTATTATATTGGGTAAAAAAGAATACCATTGTGAATTCACCTATGATAATACCGTTGCTCCATTACCAGGAATAAGAGTAAAACCTAATTTCAGAATGACCTTTGAAGGCGGCGCTGTGCTAACTACTGATAGTAGCGGTAACATAACATTCGATGCTACTAATGATAGCAATAGAAAACAATGTTGTCTGCAAACAGCAGAAGAATATCTCGTTGAACCAAGCGAGCCCGCTCCAGAAGGAAAGCATTATGATTTTGACCCAACACAAGTTAAATTCTCGCACGAAGACGGTAACTACACCAGCAAATTATGCACGCTTTCACAAGCACCTTATGTAAGGACAGAGTTCGATAAGGATGATGGCTTAAGTCAGGAAACATGGTATATAAACTATCCTATGATATATGAGGACAATAATTCAACAAGAAAATATAATTATGACTCCACTTTGGGTAGCGATGGAAGAAATTTAAAGGTTTGCTATCCAAGAAATAGAATGACTATAATCACTAATGCCACTATTCTTCGCCCTAAAAAAGTGATGGATACAAACGATGAATCTACTATTGTATACATCTATTGCGGTAACACTAAATTGAGAGTTATAACAGCAACATTAAATGACAACAAAAATGTAGTCTATAACGAAACAGAGGAGGGTGAAGTTAAAAAAATTGAAACTAACATACCAGGTGTTCCAATCGATGGGGTGTCATTTAGCATAAAAAACCAAAGTGGGAATACAATATGCAACACAGATAATCAAGAAGTTAAAGGAATATACACAATAGTTCAAGGAAGCAACTACTGCCACGTTAACCCGTTAGGCTATGATATGAGAATAATGAGTGGTGCAACTGACGGCTATAAAGACGTAATATTAAAAGTTACTGTCTTAGATAAAACAGCGTATGCTAAAATTCAGGTTAAACTTTCATAAATAAAATAGAAAAAAGGCTGGTTAGAAATTAACCAGCCTTTCTTTATCTTCATCAATGTCTTCTATTGATTCAATTGATACGTCATATAACCCATAATTTGTTTCAAGTTCAACATATTCATGTGTCATATTTTCCATGTCCCATACAACAAACCCATGTCTTGACACCGTCTCTCCGAAATTCTGTTGTATTAATGAGCCAGGGTATACGATTTCAATCCCATTTCTTTTAAGTTCCTGGAACTTATGGATGTGCCCTGCCATGACGACGCTGCATTGTTCAAAAGCATCACCGTCAAAACCGTCTTGAACAACAAACCCGTTATTAAGGGTTGCTCCTACAATCATTCCATGGTATAAACCAACAACCCTTGTATCTTTTTCCCATTCTACCCAATCAAGGTCTGGTTTGTTGAAATCATCAAATATTGAATACAATGCCCACACTATGTTATCATCACGGATGCAGCCGCTCTCATACCCAAGCATCTGGTCAAGAAACTTGCAATTCTTAAAATCAGCCGTGTCAAATAAGGCACTGATAGTGTCAACCCTACTCGAATTATTGGTTAAAAGGTCATGGTTGCCAGAAAATATAATAACTGGGGCAATCTTTTCAAGTTCTCTCAGGAATGAGCTTGTAAATGTAAACAGCTCGTTTGACACACTGTTTTTGCTGTTTACGAGGTCTCCAGCAATAAGAATCCTAACTTCTCCTTCATTGTATTTAGAAGAAATTTCCTTACACTTTTCAATAAATCTATTTAACTGTTCAGCATATTCTTCCATTCTTATAAAATTATGTATATGAATATCGCTACAATGAATAACACACTTTACCATAATATATTAACAATTTTTGATACAAATATATGATTAATTTCTGAAAAAAACAAGATTTTGTAGAATATTTTGATATTTATGATTAAGTGTTAAGTGTTTATGAATAGAATAGATAGAATTATAACAGAGGCGATAAACAACCAGGTTAATATGCGATATGCAAAAGGATACAGGGACGGAATAGCAAGAGTTGCTAACGCTATATCCAGTAATCAACAATGGATGCAAAACCAATTGATTGCTGATATGCAGGACTGGGGAATGAGTATTGTCAATGTTTATGATAAGGGCAATACAGGTCAGACTAACACTGGTGATACCAATAGAGGTGGTAATAGGACATATTATAATAACTATAATCATAATTATGGTAATGGATTTGGTACCAGTATGGTTAACGGACTTCTCAATGACCTTGGAAGGGCTGGATATGGGGAGTTAACTGACAGGATACAAGGAGCCGTGTATGATTTCCAAAATGGATATCGCAAAGGAAGAGAACAGTTTAACAGGTGGTTTGGTGGAAATGAACAAAACCAGAATCCACAAAACAAACAACAGCAGAATAGGACACAGCAAGGTAGTGGTAAATATTCAAAATACACGCTGATGCAGTTATTGGGTCTTAGACAGCAAATGAGAAATAATTTAACAACCCAAGGAAATATGATTCCAGGAAACGCATCTAGACTATTGTCAAATATGATAAGATATGCAGATGGAATGTATTCGGTATTAACTGGACAGTTAAATCAACAATCGGCTGGACAAATGCAGGCAGCTGGAACAACACAAGGAACGAACGTCACTCCTTGAATGTAGAGAAAATAACAACAACAATAACAACTTTTTATGATAATACTAATAGATAACGGTCATGGCTCAAATGTTCAAGGAAAGCAGTCCCCGTTACTTGAAGGAACTGGACTTGACGTGTGGGACATATTCACGGAAAAAGGAAGGTTTAAGGAATGGAAATACACAAGAGTGGTCGCCGAAGACGTGGTATCGAAATTAAAGGGTCTTGGGTACGATGCAAGACTTGTCGTGACAGAGAAGACAGACGTATCCTTATCTGAAAGGGTTCGTAGAATCAATACAATATGTAATAAGTATGGTGCTTCTAATGTCATATTGGTTTCAGTGCATGCAAACGCAGTAGGAGATTCGAGTCAATGGATGAATGGAAAAGGATGGGAAGCCTATACAACGAAAGGAAAGACAAAGTCAGATATCTTGGCAGAATTCCTTTATAAGAGGGCTGAAAAGAACCTTGAAGGAAGAAAAATAAGAAGAGATACCACTGACGGTGATAGCGACAAGGAGGCTGATTTTTATATCATCAAGAAAGCTAAATGCCCAGCAGTGCTTACAGAGAATTTCTTCTATGATAATAAAGATGACCTTAAATATCTTACTTCAGATGAAGGACTGAATGCTGTTGAAAGATTACATGTTGAAGGGATTCTTGATTATATTAATTACGCTAAGGGAAATAAGTAATGTTGAAGTTGGTAAGTGATAATGGAAGATTTGCCACGTTGGATAATTCAATGATTTTTTCCAACGTCGTATACCTTCTTAGTGAAGATGATACGAGATTATATCACCTTATACAAGAAGACGGTCTTGAAGAGATAGACCATTATGTTGAAAAATATTTATTAAAATAAGAAAAAAAAAAGAAAGAAAATAATGAAATACATTAAGTTATTTAATAATCACTCACAGTATGAAACCTTCATTGATGGGGGGGGGGAAGGTAGCAAAACCAAATGTGAGCCACTGTGTTCAGGAGAATGAAGTTCATTACAACCCAAAAACATGGGCTGACGAATACTTCACAACAGTTGCACTTGAAAGTGGAATCATAGCCTTTGTTATTAATCGATATTTAGGAACTGATTATATTAAGTCAATCAGCTATTCAACTGATAATGGTGAAACGTGGTCAACAACCAATAACACAGACGGAAAAACAGCAGACCTTGAAATCATAGTTAATGCAAATATAGGGGATAAAATACTATGGAAAGGTGATGCGGATAGTTTTGCCAACTCTGATAACGATTTAGTGTCTGGATTTATATCTAATATAAGTGTTGACGTTTATGGAAACATTATGTCATTATTATATAATGATGATTTTATAGATAAGAAAACATTTAAATCTTCTAAAACAGGAAGTTTTTGCTACTTATTTGGTAATGATTTAAAACATTGTAAAAGTATTGATGGTTCTGGTGTTGACATTAGAAATGCAGAAAATTTAATATTACCAGCTACAACATTAGTGGATTATTGTTACAGTAATATGTTCTATGAATGCATAAACCTTGTATCTACGCCTAAACTTCCTGCTACCACATTGGCATATGAGTGTTATGATAGTATGTTCTCATATTGTTCAAGTCTTACCACACCTCCAAAATTGCCCGCAACAACATTGGCAGAACGTTGTTATGATAATATGTTCGCAACTTGCACAAGTCTAACAACAGCACCTGAGTTACCAGCCACAGCGTTAACAAATGGCTGCTATTCGCAAATGTTCCAAGGTTGTACAAGCCTAACTGTTGCGCCTGAGTTGCCTGCTACGACGTTGGTAGAGTATTGTTATCAGTATATGTTCGATGGATGTACAAGTCTTAATTATATCAAGGCGATGTTCACCACTACACCAAGTGGCGGTTCACCAAATTACTATACAAGCGAATGGGTAGGTGGGGTTGCTTCAACAGGTACATTTGTGAAAAACAGTGCTGCAACGTGGAATGTAACAGGCGTTAATGGTATTCCAACAGGTTGGACAGTAGAAACAGCAACAGCGTAGAAGTATATCTACACACAAAATAAAACAACTGCAAAAACGCTCGAATAATACGACAAAATTTGCAGTTGTTTCTTTTTTTTTTTAATATAGCCTATATTCTGGTATTTGTGTTGTTGAAGAAAGGCATTTTGCAATTCCCTTGTAACCATATTTTTCATATATTTCGCTTGGGTCTTTATCATTGCCAGTGTCTATCATTCTTATTTTACCGTTTAGTCTTCCATGATTAAGCATTGAGTATATTTGTGTAGCAGAATCAGATGCATCATTATCGAGCCATATGTTGATATTTGCATTTGCCTTCGTTAATATATCCCAATATAGTTTATACTTGTCATTTAGTGCCTTTCCAAGTAACGGGACTGAATTTGGTACTACAAGGTGGTCAAACGGTCCTTCCACGAGTGTTATGTCCGCATCCCATCTTAATTTTTCCTCGTTGAAAATAATCTCTCTCTTTTCTACTTTTGGGTTATCATATTTAACCCTGTCAACTGGAAGATAGTTTCTTCCAACCCAATAATTAAGTTCTCCGTATTCATCATAAGAAGGTATGATGATTCTATACGAAGACTTCTTGTTTTCGTCCTGAAATGACGTATAACCCAAACGGTATTTTTCTATTATATCCCAACCTATTCCACGTTTGTTTAAGTATTCCAACGCATTCTTTGCCTTCCAGTCCTTTCTATTAAAAAACTTGAAACTGCTTGGAAACCTAAGTTCTTCCCTCTCTATTACGGACGTGTCTATGTTAAATTCATTTTCGTTGAAATGAATCTTATATAGTTCACTCTCCCTTAAAGAGTGTATTGCTTCCTTGTATTGCTGGAGAAGCTCTGGCGTTCCATATTTTTTTATCAGTTTTACTATTGAACCATGTGTTTCTCCTCCCTCAGCAGAACATTTCCAACAGTTCATCCTCTGTTTTGAAAGTGAAATGGACAGGTTATATTTACGGATTTCTCCAGTTCCGTATTTTTCAACACAGCAAGGACATGGAAATTCATATTCAAACTGTCCGTCAGAGTATCCAGATTTAGATTCACCAAGTATTTCAACAAGGATGTTATATAATTTTTCTAATTCCCTAACCATGTTTAAAGGTCAAACGAAAGTTTTGTCACGTGGTCATTAATGGTTGTAAATTTCTTTGCGGATATCTTTATTGCATCTTCCAAATCAATACCAACGTCAAGTAATGCGTTAGTGTAGTCATATGTTGAACCAAAACACCCGTATTCTTTGTTTACGTGTGTAATATACGGAGACTTGTCGCTGTCATAGTTTATTACACAACTGAAATGAGGTGTTATAAAGAAAAACCCACCGAAATTATTAAACATCTCATCACCATAGTGATAACAGTCAATAATATAATTTTTGAAATCAATGGCAAGTGACAATACATTTTTCACATCTTCAATCTTAATGATTGAAGAAGCGTGTTCACTAACATAATCCTTCCATAAATCGCTAGTGTCAGAAATACCAGTAGCACCACATATAATCTTGTAGTCCTTTACTTTTGAAATCTTTACTTTGTCCTCGCTTATGATTTCATCTCCAGCCAGAACCCTACCGTCACAGGCAACCGTTGCCTTACCTTTGTTGATTTTATATGCTATTATACTCATAATTCTTCTGTTTTCGACAAATATATGATATTTTTTTTATAAAAACAAAAAAACATTGATATTTATTAATAATAATGATTTATTTTTTTTTTTCAACATGGCAAAAAAGACAATAAAAGACGGAGAGATATTAAAGGCAATGATGATGCACCTTGACGAGGAACCAGTTGTTTATGGTGCCAATGGACATTATGACATTGGTGCATACCAGGACTTGTTAAGCGTTAACAGTTTCATTGCTGGTGATAAGGACTATAACAGTCAAGAAAATCTTGATTCAGCCAGCGGAGCAACAGCCGCTGAGAAATATTATACAGATGATGACAATATGAAGGAATATCTTCAGAAGGCACTCTGGATGAAAGAATTTTAAGTTATGAGACAAGTTAAGACATCAAACGAGTTTTTCGATATTCTGGATAAAATCGGAAACGGAAAGTTTATAACAATAGGGTATGTTACTGGAGCAAATTTAAATGTCCCAACAATAAAGAGAAAAAACCCAGAAACCAATAGGATGAAAGGATACCCAGACTACAGTGTATTCATGGATGATGGGGATGATGAAATTGGTGCTCTTGTTAAAATATCAAGCTATAATATACAATATCTTAACAGGGCAACGGTTAACAAAAAATATGGTGAATATAAAGATTCTGCTAACACAATAAGGGCAGAGTTTGGACTTAACCCAATAGAGAAAAAAGAAAGTTATAAACAAGGAACCTCTTGGAGTGAAAACGGACCAGAATTATACAAAGGCAATAATTCTGATTTGTCATCACATTCATATAACCCACAAAACGTGTTTCATGTAAAACCAAAGGGAATTGTGTATGCCGTTAATAAGGAAGGACATATAATGAAGGCGCTTCCAGAGGAAAGAATTAAAGACTATTTTAAGAAAAAACGTGAAATCGATGGTGTTTCCGCCCTAAGAAAAATGGGTATGGAAGAAGAAAGAATCCAGGAATACATCAACAAAATTAATGCTCTTAAATTTAGATATATTAATTTTGAATCTAATTCTATTCTATGGATTGCTGCAACCATTAATGGTGAAAAAATTGTATATATCAACGATAACCTCCAAAGAGCCGTTGATGATATAAACATTAGACCAGAGGACTTCAGGGCAATTGCAAGGGAAAGATATCAGATTGATTTAGCTAATTTACAGGAAAATAGAACCAGAAAGACGGTGGTAAGACTCACTGAATCTGAATTAAGGGAAATAGTAAAAGAGTCTGTTAATAGGTGCTTGAAAGAAAGTTCTGACCTAGACGCAGATGAAATCTATGGTGATAGACCAGCCAGGGAACAGCTCCAAGCAAAGAGAGATAAAATGTTCAGGGATGATTGGGAATCGAAAAACCGTAGGTTAAGACGAAAACATCCTGGTAAGTCTCAAGAGTGGTATGACACAATGGTTGATGTGTTTGAGGGTAAAAAATCAAAAAGAAAACTACAAGAATCTTTTAATAATAACCAGGGATATACCCACTTTGCGGTAAATAAAGCTACTGGAAAGATTGTCAATGGATGGGACTATTCAATGGAAGACCCAGAAGACTTGAGACAATTCAAGAAAGACTATTTCATGGTTGACTTGATTGATAATGACTTGAATCCTAAGGATTATAAGGTTTTAACATTGAAATCATTAATGAGGATGGGCATTGACCCTAATGATAATAATAACTGGGCAAATAGATAATTGGGTTATAAAAATCCGCAAGAACATGAGAAATTCTTGCGGATTTATTTTTTTTTTGACAATTATATATTATTTAACCCCATCTTTTAATTCTATGAAATTATCGCAGAATTTACATTTAATAGATTCTGGATAAAGAAAGCCATAGGTTATTTCCTTTAATGTAAATGTAAATTCTTTACCACAGTAAGGACATTCTACTTTAAGGTTATTGCCAAACCATTTCATATAGCCAATTTTTATTTTTTGTATTTGCATAATAAATTGTTTTTCAATGGTCTAATTGTATATAGTTTCCTTATTTTTTGTTGATTGAAACAAAAGTTGTTCTATTTTCCTCTCTGTCCCAGTATTTTACGTTGTAATTTATTTCAATCGTACCATTTCCATCATTGCTCTCGCCTATGATTTCACTTGAAAATTCAAGTTCTCCGTATCTTTGCCTATTGAGCCATCCTAAGAGACATACATAACTGTCAGTGGCGTCGAAGTTTTCCTTCTTTAATTCTCCATTTTTATCACACAGCCAATTTATATCTGGAAATAAATCTGCAACCTTTCCCTGCATGACAGTCTTTTTGTCAATTGTCCACGGATAACCACCAAACAACACCAGTTTACAGTCTTTTATTTCCTTCAGAATCTTTGAATATGGATATTGTTTTTCATTCTTTCCATACTTTCTTATTGACATAAGCTCTGGGAATGAATATTCCCTGGCATCATATGATGAAATATATTGAGGCACGATACCTAACATGTTATATATTGCATCAGACACCATGCCATTGAACCTTAATAGGGTTGATACAGTGTTTACGTTATTACTTCTTAAAAGTGGTTCTTCGATTATAACGTCATCGATTCCAAAATCCTTATATTTTAATAAAAATTCTTCGAATATTTTCTTCTTAAGAAACAATTGTTCAATTCCCTTTATTTTTGATGGAACCTTTGGGTTAATATGTGTTAATTCTATTATTTTTCCATATTGCGAATTATCATCCTCTAGTAAACAAACACCGATGGTTTTCGTTGAAACATCTAATCCAAGTATAATTCTATTATTATTTCTCATTTATATTCTTTTTATATTTTATTTTAAATTTATTTTAATATATTAAATAATATTTTTAAAAAAAGTTATAATATATTGGACCTCTAGTAGAAAAAATAACAAAAAACATCGTCTTTTCAATAAAAATTTACTAATTTACTTGTTTTTTATGATATTTTTCCATATTTTTGTACAAAGCATTCTAAAATATTTGAAAACATGGAAAGACAAACTTTAATCGAAGAGGCTGTTGAAAGGTGTATGAAAGAATTATATTCATACGCACAACCTAAGGTTGGGTGGGATGACTTCATGCAACAGAACAAGTTGTATATGGAGAAATACAGACAGTGGGAAAGTTATATGCGTTCGAAACGTAATAAGGATAAACAGTGGGAAGAGTGGAAATCAATTCATCCAGACTGGGAGAATAAAACACTTGATGAATGTATTGGTTTAAGGCCATATGAATTCTATTACCTACCAAAAGAGGTTATGAAGACAATTTGTGACTCATACGTGGAGGCATATGAAATTGATAAGCAGAAGAACCTTGAAGAGATAAAGGATATCTTAATCGGATATTGTAAAGAACCAATTGTTGATGCTTGTATTGAGGAAGAGGATGGACATGTACGTCGAGGTTATAAGCACCCTGAAAGTCTTGAAAATGAGTTGAAAAAGTTAGTGGGTGACGAAAAAGGAACTGAAGCTTGGAACCTTATGACCAAGTATCTCAATATGGCAACCGATTTTTATTCATGGAATAGGGAGCTTAACACCTTTAATGGGAATGTATATCTTGGTGGTAGTCCACACTCTGTAAAGGAAACCGTCATAAAGAACTGGAAGGAATACAGGGGAAAGGATATTGAGATTGATGATAAAGTATATGAAAAATTCCACGATAAATACTATGGCTGGTACGACGAAGAAGATGACGAAGAAAATACCGATGAATGAAAAACTATATCTGGATATAAAGGAATATTGCCAGATTAACGGGGTAGATGACGTCGATAAGTTTATCAATAAATGCACATTACAAGGTTTCAATATAGTAAGATTTGGGTTTACACCGAAAGATAACGTAAACAGAGAAAAACTTGGTATAAGGGAACCAGATGATAATACAAATGATGCCGTTAAAGAACAGGCAAAAGAAGAAAAGAAAGTAACAAAAAGACCAATTCGAATTGTTAAAAAAGATTAAGACAGTATGTTGGATATAAAGCAAAAATCAAAAATACATGTTCACTGGAAGGTTTCTCCTTATGATTATTCAAAAGAGAAAGAAGGGGAAATCATTGAAAAGTTTTCAAAGAAATATGGTATTCCAAAGGAACGTGTTAAAGTTATACAGGAATTAATTATCAAGAATGATGAAGGGGATGATATTTCCATTAATGAGGAAATCATACAGAACATACAAGACCCTCAATTCCAGCTTAAGTTGTATTCTGACTATCTGAAGTTAAATAATATTACTGATTACGACTTTGACTTGATAAAGAAGATTGATTCTGAAATTAACCAGAAGATTGATTATCAAATTTATGATAAATATAAGAAATATAGCGTAAAGTGGATTAAGTGGTCTAATTTCCTGAGTTATGGAGAAAACAATTTCTTTGATTTTACTAAATTAGGAAAGATTGCTCTGTTAAGTAGTACCCCGTCAAACCAAGGAGGTAAAACCACATTCTGTATTGACTTACTTAGGTTTCTCTTATTTGGTTCAACTACGAAGTATAAGACGCAGAATAAATTTTTCAATAAGCACATTCCGTCCGCAACAAACGTAGTGGTGGAAGGGTGTATTAACATTGACGGCGTTGACTATATCATCAAGAGGACACTTTCAAGACCACAACTTGGGAAGAGAACAGCATCAAGCAAGACAACGCAGAAAGTTGAGTATTATAAGATTGTTGGTAGCGACCAACAAGAACTTGAAGATTATGTCGAAAACAAGGAGGAAGAAAATACCAGAGAAACGAATAAGGTAATCAAAGAAGCAATAGGAAAGGAAAGTGACTTTGAGTTAATTATGTGTGTGACTGGTAAGAGCCTTGATGAACTTGTTGACAAAAAGGAGACAGAAAGAGGAAGGCTTCTTGCTCGTTGGATTGGTCTTTTACCTATTGAAGAAAAGGACGTGCTTGCGAGAGAGAAATACAATTCAGAAGTGAAGCCGTTTCTGCTATCAAACCAATATAACGCCGAAACATTATCAAATGAAATCCAAGCCTTTGAAGTTGTAAATAAGGGTCTTAATGAGGATATAAAGAAATTTAAAAAGGAGATAAAGGAAATCGAAAAAGAAATCTCAACAATGGAAAAGACAAAGGAGACTTTGCTCCAGTCAAAAAAGTCCATTGACCAAAACCTTATTAAGGTTGACATTACAACACTTAACAGGAAAATAGAAGATTCAATTGTTGAAGGAAAGAGGAAAAATAAAGAGGTAGAGGAAATTAACGCAGAACTCGAAAAGATTGGGGAAGTTGATTTTTCTGTTGAAGAGTATGACAAGATTCAAGCATGGCTTGTAAAGGCTTCTGGCGAAAGGTCTGTTATAGGAGAACAATACAAGAACATAAAGGCAAATATTCAACACCTCAAGACAAGCGAAATTTGCCCAACATGTGGAAGAAAATTGGATAACGTTGACAATTCTAAGAAAATAAAAGAATTGGAAGAAGAGCTTGAAAAGGTTGAAAAACTCGGAAAAGAGAAGAAGGCTGAGATTGAAAGCCTTGAAAAGAAAATAGAATCACTAAAAGACTCTCGCGAAAAATATAATAAAAAATCCCAACTTATAATGAAAAAGAGCGCGTTAGAGCTTAATGTTGAAAAGTTGAGGAATGAATATAGAGAGAATGCGGCATTAAAGAAGGAATATGATGCAAACAGTGAGGCAATAGACAAGAATAACGCCATTGATATTCAGATTAGGAATAATGACGTGCTTTTAACAAACAAACGAACGGTAAAGGAAAATAACCTTTCATATATTACAAGAAATGAATCTGAGATTAAGTCTAACGACGAAAAGATAGAACAAAGAAAAGATTTAATCAAGAAGATTAATGAAGAAGAGAAACTTGTAAAGAACTGGAAGATTTACCTTGAAATGGTTGGAAAGAACGGAATATCAAAGATGGTGTTGAGAAAGGCACTGCCTATCATTAACGCAAGGCTGTCACAGTTGTTGTTCGATGTGTGTGATTTCGGAGTGGAAGTTGTTATTGATGGAAAGAACGACGTGTTATTTTACCTTGTCAAGGATGGTGTTTATTCTGACCTTAATGGTGGAAGTGGTTTTGAACTTACGGCAGCTGCCCTTGCATTAAGAGCCGTTCTTGCTGAGATGTCAACAATTCCAAGAATGAACATTCTTGTACTGGATGAGGTGTTCGGTCGTGTTGCAAAAGAAAACTATGATAACATTAAGACGCTTCTTGATAAAATTGGAAAGAATTATGACGTACTCATAAACATTACACACCTTGATGAATTCAAGGATTATTGTGACAGTCACATCGTGGTTAAGAAGAAAGATAATATTTCTACAATACAACTTGATGATGGGAAAAATAGTAGTCTACAATTCACATAACGAGTCTCATGAGAATGAAAAGAACAATTTCTACATAGGTAGGTCAAAGGACGGGAACCCACTTGGGAACCCGTTCACCTATGAGGGAAAGAAAAGCGACTTAGCGAAATTCGTAGTAAAGACCAGAGAAGAATCGATTGAAAAGTATAAGGAATATTTCAGGGAAATGTACGGAAAGGATAATGACCTTACAAAGGCATTCGATGAAATATACGAACACTATAAGAATGGAGAGGATGTTTATTTAGAATGTTTCTGTAAACCACTTCCATGTCACGGGGATTTTCTTGCAGAGGAAATGCAGAGAAAATTACTTATGGAGAAAATAAATTGTCTAACCTTTAAAACATGAACCAATATGTAAATGATTTTACCGATAATGTAAAGATATATTACAAGGAACTGAACAAATATAAACATTTGTCAAAAGAAGAAGAAAATGAATTAATTTCAAGATATAGGAACGGGGACTTGAAAGCAAGGGATGAGTTGCTTGAATCAAATCTTAAGTTTGTATTCGACGTTGCCAAGAAATACACTGGAAGGGGTGTCGCCATATCAGACTTAATATCAGAAGGAAATATGGGTCTTATAAGGGCGTATGAAAAGTTTGATGAAACAAAGGGTGTAAAGTTTATTTCCTATGCGGTATGGTGGATTAAGCAATCAATGCTTGAATGTATTAGAAGAAACAATATCAAGGAAATGAATGAGATAAATGATGAGGAAACGATTAACCCAGTATTCGAAAAAAGCGTGGGAGATGAAGAAAATGATGATTATGAAATAACATATGATATGTCATATTCTGATGAGGGGGATACCATTGAAAGTGAGGCGGAAGAAGGGCATAAGGTCTATGTATCATTTCTTCTTGCAAGGCTTACAGATAGAGAAAGAAAGGTAATAGAGTCATATTACGGATTTAACGACAGCAAAGAACTCACACTGTTTGAAATAGGTAAGGAAATGAACCTAAGTAGTGAAAGAGTGAGACAAATAAAAGTAACGGCAATGAGAAAATTACGTTCTTACGCTTTATTGGATAAGGACTTTTAGAGAAAAAATAAGAAAACAAATATTTATAAAGAAAAGTTATGGTTAAGAAAACAGAAACAAAGAAGGATGCTGGAAAGAAAAAGAGCACGGCAAAGAAGACTAAGAAGCCTCAGGAAATCAAAAAGGCAGAGAATGTTATTGAACAGGTTGTGAACAACGAAGAAGAACCAAAAGAAACATTAGAAGAAAAGGAGGCAATCACAGTTGATTTATCCGAACAGACAGAAGAAGATGTTGCAAAAATGGAAATAGAAGAAGGTGGTGTTGAGGAACCAGTTTATTGTCCGTTCCCAGAAAACGTAAATATCTTAGACAATGAGGAAGAAGTGGATGCTGAACCACAAAACAAAGAAGAAGATATTGACGATGGTGCTGGTGAAGTTGATGAAGATGCTGAGCAAAAAGACGAGCCAGAGGAAGAAGAGACCAGTCAAAATGAACAAGACGCAGAAGTTTCCGAAGAAAAGAAAACCATAAACGAAAGAAGTATTAGTGGAGCGGAAGAAGAATTCGTAACAGAAGATTCTGGAAATGAAATTGAAGCTGGAAACATAGTTGATAAACAAGCCAATAAGACGGTTGAAGAAAAGAAACCGAAAAAGAAAAATAAAATTATACAATACTTAACCTATTTGTGGAACGGTGTTGAAATCGATTAAAGAATATGAAAGTAGGAGAATACAGCCAACGACTTGTAACAAAGAAAATGCTTGCCAAACTTAGAGAAGGAAGAGACAAGAAGGCAAAGGAAATTATGGAGGAATTCAAGGCACCGAAAAAAGAATATGACAATTTTCTTACAAGGAGCAAGATACTCATGGAAGAAACCTCAAATGGTTCTTCTGAAGAGCCAGATTCTTCCCATAAAAATTATTTTGCAATAAAGAAAAATACCCCGCAGTTTGGCACCGTAAGAACGTCACAGGAGGACGAAATAAGAAAGGGTGTCGGCGATAACGTTTTATTTTCTGATGATGCCCTTAGGTATTATCCAGATTCAGACGACATGACGCTTGATGGCAAAATCCCATCTCTGAATATTAAATTTCAGTTTAGATACAGCGACCCAAGTGGAAGTGATGGTATCTACGTTTGGTGCGACGCAATACAACTGACGGAGGCGAATGTCAGGACAATAGGAAAACTTCGAAACGTCTATCTGAACTGGAGGGACGGAATTACAAGCGATGGCGGACTTATGGAAAACCTAAAAAAAGCAAGTAAGAAAGATTAGAGATTAAGGTTGTGAACAAAAAACACAACCTTTTTTTCGTATATTCAGATATTTATAGGAAAATGTATTGATATGGACAAAAGAATAAGAGAAATAGTCCTTGAAGAATTAAATAAATCTGAGGTAGAATCGATGATTTCCAAAAAGATTGGAAGTTCATATGATTCCAGAGAGTTTAAGAAAGCCGTTAAAGCAATTTCCGCTGAAGTTATTGAAGACCTTTATAAGACTCTTTGGAACAGAAGTTCAATGTGGAGGAGTGGAGTTGTCAAATGAAAAAGGTTTTTATAAATGAGAATAAGATAGACGTTATAATGGAATCAGAAGAGGAATACACCTTCTTCCAATTCTTTAATGATATCAAGTCTTTTATGAAAGACCTACTGAATGACCCAATTCACGCAAGACCAAATGAAAGACTTAAACAGCATGGAATATCAAACGACGTGGCTAGAACAAAGCTACAGGATGATGGAATTATAATAAAGAGCGAAAAGATTGACGAGCCGTTTGATGAAACAACTGGAAAACAAACATCAAGATATTATCTCTCATATAAGATTCCCAAGAAAGATTTTAAGAAAAAAATTAGAAGATTATATCAAAAATTATTTTAAGAAATAAAACGTATTATAAATTATAAAAGAAATGAATAAGGAACAAATTGTTTTAACAGAACAGGACCTTCATATGCTCGTTGAAGATGCGGTTAAGCTGTATCTTCAGGAGAACAATATGGAAGAAGGTGTATGGGGTGGATTCGGAGCGCTTGGTTCTAAATTTGGTAATGCAGCATCAAGGGCTGGTAAGAATATGACAAATGCTGCTAGTGGTATGATGAACAAGGCGAAGAATGTTGGTCAGAAGGCTATGAATGCTGTCGGAAATGCGGCAAACAAGGCTGGACAAGCTGTTGGTAACGCATATAACAACGCAAAACAGACATACCAGGTTGGTTCTATTAACCAGGACGCACAGAAGGCTATTGGTGATGCAACACAAGCACTTAGCAACCTTGTACAATTGAGTAATAAGCTCCAGGGTATGGGACAGAACCCTGTTATTGGTAGGAATACAATGCCAATTATTCAGAATTGTATGAAAACTCTTAATCAGATTAGCGGAAGGTTTGCTGGAAGAAGAACAATGGCTGTCAGTTAACCGAATAGGAAAGAAAATAATCCGTTTGACTTAGGTGCATTCTCGGTTTTTTTAAACAAGGATGCATCTATTGTTTTTGTTATGTTAAGACCATATTTTTCATTGAGTTCTGTTGCCATACGCATAAATTCTCTTCCATGGTCTTTATTGTCTTTTATGTTGTTCCATGCTATGTAATAGTGAATCATTTCATGAACAAGGATGTTAATGAAATCCTTCTCGTCAAAATCATAACAATTTGAGAACAATATTTTTTTGTAAGAAAGGGGCTTTTTTGTTTTATCCTTACCTTTGTTTTTGCGGTATTCAAACCTTGCCAGAATATTAAGTTTGTTTATGATGTCAAAATTAGGAGTTGGAAGTTCGTGGTTGAAATATTTTTTATTACACTCACTGAACATCATTGGAACCGTATTAAAATCTGCTATCATGTTTGTCTTATATTATTATTACACTACAAATATAAGAAAAAGTATTGAATTATCCAAATATTAACTCACATTTTTTGATGTTCCTAATATTTATAGGTAAAAAACAAATCTATGAAAAGAATTATAAGGCTCACGGAGAGTGAATTACATAGTATAATTAAGGAATCCGTCAAAAGAATTGTAAATGAAGACGGTGAAGGCTCTGCAATGGGTGGCGGAGCAACGTCTGATGCTGGATTAAATGTAAACGGAAGTGGTGACCCATCAATGGGGGTGACTTATCCTTTTGGTGGCGTCATGAGACGTGGTTTTGCTGGCAAGACAAAGAAGGGTAAAAAGGTAAAGAGCGGAAAGCCGTTCTATGAACCAACACTTGACAGGAGTCCAGGCTTTTCAGTAAAGGGAAAGGAGTAAAATATGGAATTATACGCTAATTTCAATCCAGAAGCAGTCGAGCATGTAAAGGAGATTAATGATAAACTTATCGAAGAAAATAGTAAAGAAGTTGCAGATAAGAAAAAGATAACAAAACTTATGTTTGAGCAAATGCTTCGTGGTTTATATTTAACAACATTTCAGAATAATTAGATTTAAAATAAAATAAAAAATCATGGGAAAGAAGATATTCAGATTAACAGAAACAGAATTAAGAAATTTAATCAAGGAGTCCGTAAATAGAGTACTAAACGAAGGTACTAACGACCAGGCAATGTTTAACTCATGGGATGCTATCAAGGGACAAATGGGCGCAGAGGCAATGCTTGATGCAATTTATAACTACATGAACGCAGATGAAATAGCCGAGATTATAAGACTACTCAAGAGGGACTATGACGTAAATGACGTTGAGGACGCTGAGTATGAAGAAATTGATAACCCAGATGCTGAATGGGCAGATTACGAGGAAATACATTAATTTTTTTTGGTAAGTTTAACCAATGAACTACCAGTTGTGAAAGATGGGCATAAGCACATAACGATTGGAAAATTAGAGCAAGATAAACAAATTTATATGGAAACATTGAGAATTAGTGTCGGTGAACTTAAAAGAGTTATTAGCGAATCAAATAATGAGTTCGAACCAGTTGTTTTCGGAAACAAGGAAACAAAGGAGATAAACAAGAAAGCATATGCTGACACGAAGAAAAAAATCAAAGATTATGATGGCGGTCTTACGGATAATGAAAAGTACGTAAAGGCACCAGGAAGAGGAATTGGTGACGATGACAATAAGGGAATGCACGATATCATGTATGATAACGAAAACAAACCATTCTCTGAAAAAGTTAAGTCCCAAATGAAGGGTTATGCTTCAAAAGAAGCTGAGGAACTTCACAAGAATGACGCTTTCGGAAATGCCGATTTCGACAACAAAGGAGAAATTTATAAGGGCTTGAAAGACCATGCTGATAATGTTAAGAAAAACAGAGATACCGCAACTGAAATAGGTCTTACTGGAAGAGAACTTGACAAGAAGGAAGTCGAAAAACTTAGGCATCCTATGGGTGAGTCAAGGAAGATAAAGAAACTTACATTTAAGAATACAAGATTTATATCAGAAGGACACATGCTGTCAAAAGTTCCAGATGAATACAAGAAAGATGGAAGCAAATTCATTATGAAGGACAGCCATGACAACGAATATCTTGTTGAATGGGTCGAAAACAAACCAAATGTCACGAAGAAGACAAATATGTCTCTTGTTAATGAAGAAAAACAAAGAATCAAATCACTGTGGGAATATAGAAGTAATGAGGGAGATAGGACTACACCGTCTTTTAGACTCCAGGAAAACAATGAAGTTAACGACATGGTGAATAGGGTTAGAAAGTTAATGAAATAGTTTTGACACGGAGAATAAAAGAACGATTAAAATCATATTAAAAGAAAAATGAAAAACAACGACATAAACATTAATATTTCCCAAAAGGACGAAGAAAGCAAGGCATCATTTATTTCAAAGGTTGGTGGACAGGTAGTTTCCACGATTGCGGAGGCAAAGTGGAAAAAAATAGCTAAAGTTTATTTTGTTACGTTTTTCTTTCTTGCAACAGCAATAGCATTATTATTTGCTTATAACATTGCCAAGGATAAAGAAATATTATCAGTGGCAAAGGAAAAGGTCTTAAAAGAAAGGAATGAAGAAAACATCAGGGATTACGTGGTGACACCTAAGATACAGCATGAGCTTGAAAAACTTGTATATGTTATTAAGGCTGATAGGGCTTTTCTGTTTGAATTACATAACGGAAAAAGAAATACGAGTGGTCTTCCTTTCAGGTTTGCTGATATGAGTTATGAGGAAGTTAATGAAGAGAATACGAATGATAAGGTTGCTATGCGTTTTCAGAATATACCCCTCACACTTTACAAGTACCCACACTATCTTCAAAAGGAAAAGATTTTCGTTGGCTCCGTGCAAGAAGTGGGTGAAATTGATTTTGATTTCGCAAATCATATCAAGGAAATCGGTGGAAAGTACCTGGGAATGATTTATCTAAACAATAATGGAACCCCACTTGGTTTCCTTTGTATCTCCTATCATTCATTGGACGATGTTCCTTTAAAAAATGTTATCGAGAATAAATTAAAGGAATACGCAAAGACAATAGGACAATACCTTGATTTGCAAGTTCAATTAGAAAAACAAGACAACAGCCATGATGAAGATTTTTAATGAAAAGTGTGTTCTAATCATGATTGCGCTTTTTTTAGTGATTATTGGAACCCTTTATTTCTCAAGAACAGAATTAAAGAAGTCAGAGAAACTTGTTGAAGAGGTTGAGTATATTGACAGCACCAACACTTATAACAAAATCTACTATGAGAAAGAGATATCGAGTCTTAGAAAGGAAAATAAAGAATTATTCGATTCTCTTAAAAAATATAAGAAAGACATAGATTTTCTTGTACAATTCAAGTATAAGAAATCATATGAAACTGGAGTTGTTCACACAAAGAAAAACAATTCACAGTCTGTTACCGTCACAAAGGAAGAACAAGGTATAAATCCTGAAGAAAAATTAGAAGCAAAGACTTACGAATACCTTAGTGAGCCAAATGATACGTTTGAATATAAACTAAGAATTAATTCAGAAAAGGAACCAAATTGGTATTCATTATCAGCAAACGTGAAAGATAAGTTTACCATCGTAAATAAGAGTAAGGATGACAGTAATATCAACCACATCACAATAGGTTCTCAAGGTTCTTGTGAAATATCAGACGTCACCGTGTTCAAGAAGAAGGAGAAGAAGAAACTAAGGGACAGAATTTCAATTGGACCTGGTGCAACAGCTGGATATGACCCAATTAATAAAAACTGGGGAGTCATGGTTGGAATAGGCGTTTCATATGATTTATGGTAAAGAAGAAAAACACAAAACCTCAAGGAATTCCTTGAGGTTTTTCTTTAAATTTCCGTTATGATTAAAAGAACATTTTCAACTCTCACATTAATTTCTCCTTGTGATGGTATGAATTCTTCGTTTTCGTTCTCTCTCATTCTATAAAACAAATCTTCGTCAACTTTCTTAAATCTTTCCTTTGTGAGTGGTATTGTAAGTGTCACATCATCTGTAATCCCGTTTTTATTAAGATTTTTTACAAGCTCTTCGCATAATTCATATATGTTTGCCGTGCTAAAATTAAATTTATCCATTTTAATTAAAAATTCTTAACAAATTATCTATTTTATATCTAAGTTTCTGCCATTTTGTAAGTTTAACGTGTTTTTTTCCAGACAGAACATCCATCATATCATCCCCCATTGACCCATTAAGCTTGTCAGCAATTTGAGATTGATAACCCCTTATTGCCATTTGGCTCATTCTTCTTTCGCTATCCAACGACGTAATCTCTCTGTTAAGTTCATTCATGGCTTCCACTCCTTTCAAAAGCATCTTGAATGGTGTTTATCAACCAATTGCTTCCACTTACAAAAGCACCGTCAAAAAACATTGTAACATACCAGTATTCCATAGGAAGACCTACCATACACATTGGGGTTATTTTCATTTCAGGCACGAAAATAAGGTTAAGTGCTGACATAATAAATCCTCCCCACCATCCGCTGCATATAAAGCAAGATAGCATTTCCTCAAGCTGTGGGTGTATTCTTTCTGCAATCTTATGCATTTTATCGAAACAGTGAAACGGTCCGTGTGCGTAGATTACAGTATTTGCAATACCATAGCAAACAATCATATATATGAATAATATCAGCCAGTTCATAACTTATTCTTCTTGTTTTAATTTTTCCTCATTATTTTGTATAGAAGACGTTTCCTTTTCTATTGTTTCCTTTTCTTCATCAACCTTCTTCTTGCCACCTTTTCTTTTTGACTTTCCTTTCTTCGCAAACACTATTGATAAATTCTGTAACTCATCGTATGTGTGATTAGAGAAGATTTCCCTCAACTCTTCAACCTTTTCCTTCAGTAATTTTAGTTTGAGGGTTGTGTCAAGATTAACCTTTATCGTTTCCTCTATTATATCAAACAAGTCCTCAAATGAGGTATCAGACGAATCAGCGTAATAATAAACCATGTTTTCATCATCTTCTCCTGGTGTGACCTTGATTCTTTCGTCAGGGCTTTGGAAATATTTCCAATTTGATGGGAATGTGACCTTTACGATTAAGGCGTTGTTATAGACCTCAATACCCCTGAAATACGGGCTCATTTCATTCATTCTTTGTTGCAGTGATTTCATGTCTAGAACCCAGTGATTAAAATTGTTATTATGTACGCAAGAGATATTGCAAAGGCAAAAAGACCTTTATCCGAGGAAACAATTTTACCTTGTCTTAATCTGAACACACTAATTATGTGTAATATTGAAGATAGAAGAACAAATATTGCTATCACCAGCAAAAAAACTTCTATTTGGTAAATTAAATTAACTATCATAACGGTTTTTCTTTCTTTAAAAAATAGCGAAAAAAACATGAAAAATAAAGAGTTTGAGCGGTAAAGTTTTAATCCCTGGTGCTCAATCTCATGACTTTCATTCTTTTCCACCCAGTTAGTTCCACGATTCTGTCAATCCATTCTTTAACGTTCTGACTTCTGAACAAGTCTCCCATAAACAAGGTTGTCTTGAATTTATTTTTTCTTGAAAAGTCCTCTATCATGTTATATAACCTCACGGAATCGTTTTTGTTCTTACATAAGACCATTTCAAGTTTTCCATTTATGTCTATGAGAAGTTTGTTATTATATACCTGTACTGTCTTAAATACAGACTTATCCTTTCCGTCCTTTATAAAGAAGTTATCAAGAATCCATTGATATGTTTTTCTTTGCAGTCTTGGGTGGTATCCGTAAACCCAGAACGTTTCTTCCATCTTATACGGAGCCCTGTCAAATATGACCCAATCTTCGTTATTTGTTTCATATGGCGTAAATCTACCGTAATCATCCTTTAGGCTAACTACCTTCTTATCTCCAGTGTTCTTCGTTTTAATTATAATTAATTCATAATCAGAAGGCAACATAACATGCTCGTGGTTGTTATACATTACTGGGAATTGAACCTCTTCATTTTTATCCAGCAGCCTTTTCAGTTTTTTGTATATTCCTTTTTCGGAATTAGACCAATCAAGCGTTTTTATATGCTTTCCATGGTTTGCTAATATTATATTATATACAGTATTCTTATGTTTTATCGGTTTATACTTACGTGTCATACATAAATTTTCATCAAATTTCTTGTTTTTATAAATAGTTTTCAATATATTTGTACAAAAAATATGAAGATTGGTGACACGGTTGAATATATAGATGATTGGAAACCAGGAAGAGAGTGGTACCTATACGATAGGTATGGAGATGGTCTATGTATGATAGTCCTTATCAGAAATGGTTCGTATAAGAATACAAAGAATGGTGAGACAAGACTCAATGCAAGTGTTGTTAATCTGAACGTGAATAAAATAAGTATTATAAAATAGATTTAAAATTATGGCAAAGATTTTTGAACCCTCTAGTGAAACAATTGAATTGGCAGAGAAACTTTTTAATGACACACTATTGTCTGAGGTTGGTATTAATATCAAGGTGCTTGCAACAACAAAGGCTAAGAATGTTGTGAAGGTGTCTAAGGCAAACCCGACGACACAGTATCTTACAAGCAAGGATATTATCGTAGTAGTATACGAAGAGGCTTTTGACAGGCTTAGTGATGAATATAAGGAAAAGCTGATGGAGGGAGCACTTTCAAACGCTTCATACGACACAGAAAAGGACAAACTCAACGTGGAGACAGATATAATGAAGGAGATTTTTGCAATGAGGCAGAAATATTCCAATTACGTTGACATTATGGAGTCTTCATATTTTGCTATCCAGCAGATTGAGGACGAGGAGAAGGAAAGAAAGGAAGCAAAGAAGGCTGAGAAGGCGGCTAAGAAGAAAGAAAAATATTAATCATGTTGAATGACGAAACAAAAGGATTATTTCAATACGTTGTAGTCCTAATAATTCTTGCCTTTCTTTATTATTTATGGACACTTTTTTGTTAAATGCTATATTTATCTTAAAATAGGAATGTTTCATGAGAAAGATTATAAGATTAACAGAAAGTGATTTACATAATATGGTAAGAAATGCCTTAAAAGGCGTTATTAGGGAATCAAACGATAGATTTGTGCCGCTCATTGCTAAAGCTGTAGAAGAGCAATGGGAACCAGAAACATTGACTCCTGGAGAAAACGAGATTGATGTTGAACCAACCAGAAATACATCTGTGTTTATAACTTTTAACTTGGTTTGTAATCCATATATTCAGCCAGGAATGAGAAGTCAAAGCAGGGACGTGCCTGATGACCCAGATGAGATTGTGGATGAACCAAAGGTTAAAATAACTCAAATTTCCATGTATTTGGACGAGAATGAAAAAGTTGGAATAACCGACGATGGTACAATACAGTCTGTGATACAAGAAAAGGTTAATAATGCAGAAATTGAATATGATTGGAATAGGGTTCCTTCTAGGGAGGAGTTTTTCTATCACGAAGATTAATAACATTAAAAAAAATAATAAAGAAATGGCTTGCGGTTGTATGAAAAATAAAACCTCTCAAACAAAGAGGCAACCAGTTACCAAACCAAGTAGCCCAGTTAATAACGGTGGAGCTGCATCAAAGGTTGGAAGGGTTGAAAAGAGAATTATCCGTTAACAAAAAAAATGACGGATTTAATCCCAGGTATGTGCCTGGGATTTTTTGTATGTATGAGGTTATCCCTTTTTATATCATATATAATATAATTTACCTTCTTTTTCTCTATTTTATATTATATCTGGTATAATTTGTATGATTTATATATATTTATGTTGAATTTATTGTTTATTCATGGTATTTATAGAAAAGGTTGGAAACAACATGGTGCAGATATTTATCTGCTTTTTTAATAAAATACTAATTAGTATAAAGAAATGAGTAGACAAGGAAAGAAACTACAGCACATTCATAGTAGTGTGCCTGGTAAACAACCACTACCATCAATTCTTGAGGTTGGTGAGTTAGCTGTAAACAACGCAGCTGGGAATGAATTTATTTCCACAAAAAACACAGACGATGAAGTTGTTAGGTTTTCGTCTGACAAGAAGGTCGTTTCAATCATAGAAAAGAAGACCGTAATGCCTTATAAGGGTGAGGTACTTGAACCAACTGAACAAGACCTTATCAACAACAAATCACAGATTTTAATCAGTCTTAACCAAGTGGCAACCCCAAGCACTGCCAGCTATGAGCAGGTGAATGGTGCAAAGGATATGCATGGTAATGACATTAACCCAAGTACCGACGGAGGTAAGACGAATGGTGCTGGCTTTGCCATCAATATGGATAAGTATGCCATGATTGGTGCAAATCCTTCATTTAGTTCTGTCACAGTGGACGAGATTAAGTCAGATGATGAACTATTCATTGGTGCAAACAAAGAACTTGAAGAAGGTGTCCAAATGCCAGAAATAGCAATGTATGGTTCTGAGGTGAAGATTCATGCAAATGAAAGTGGCGTCGGAATTACCGCTAAGGAAGACATTAACATATCTGGCGAGAATGACGGAAACTTCAATGTTAACAACAATATGTGCATCGGAGCTGGAAATGAAATGAAAATCGGTGCAACAGAAAAGGTTACCATTGGTGAAGATTGTTCTGGTGGTATATCTGGAATTGTTGAAATCAAGGGTGGCGAAGTCATTATCAACAGGAATGCAACACCAAACGTTTCCTCAACAACCATTGAAGGTGCCATTGAAGAACTTGCTGAGAAAATTGCAGAGGCTGGTGATGGATATATTACTGGTGGTCATGTTGACAGCGCAAGTGGTGTAATCAATGTAAGCGTTCTGGAACACCCAGAGGGCGCTACAATAGAAGGTCTTGCTGAGTATGTAAGCAACAGGCTCGGTGATGTTACTGGAATCGCAAAAAGAGCAGAGGTTTCAAAGGAAACAATTGAAGAGAAACCAGTTATTGTTATTAGATTCTTCGATAAGGATGATAACGAACTCAATGATTTGGAGATTGTTCTTGACGATTATTACAATAAGGGTGATATCGATGATATGGCTCACACCATAGCCGCTGCCCTTAATGACCTTAATACCAGGGTAATAGAGGTTAGTGGAAACGTCATTAGTCTTTCGGAAGATGTAGAGGAACTTAAAAACAGGAAAGATAATTTTGTAACGGACGGTGAAGTTAAGAGCACTGGAATCATAGAGCTTAACATGAATGCGTCCGATGAACCAGCAATTGTGTCTGGTCTTGCGGAATATGTTGAAGGAATGGTCGGAAGACTTTCTGGTGATACATATGTTCAGACTGGTTCAGTTAACACTAACACTGGCGTTATCACACTTGTTAAGAATGACAACACAGAGATTCCAGTATCTGGTCTTTCTTTATACGTAAGCGGACAGACAAACGGATTGTTCAAGGAAGTTGAATACACCACAAGTGGCACCACAAGTGGAGAGATAAAGGTAATCGTCTTTAAGGATAAAGACGGTGACGTTGTTGGTATAATCAATGCTACTGATTTTATTAAGGATGGAATGGTAAACACTGTTTCGGTCGGTGATGTCGAAGGAGTGAAATCCATTATCATAACATTTAACACTGATGCTGGTAAGGAGAACATCAACATTCCAGTAAGCGACATTTTTAACCCAGGTGATTACTACACAAAGAGCCAAGTCAATACAATGCTTGGAGATAGTTTTGCTCTTGACCTTTATAGTGGGGATAGCTTTAGTTCAATTACTGAAGTGATTCTGAAAGATGAACTTGTTGTTGCTGCTGCACTTAACGACCTTAATGATAGGGTGAACGACCTTGATGACGTGAAACTCGACAAGGCAGATGATTCATATCTTGAAAGCGGTAATGTTGATACTGGTACTGGTATTATTAACCTTTCCGTTAAGAATAAGGGCAATGTAAAAGTGGATGGTCTTTCAGAATTTGTTGAGTCGAAGGTTGCTGGTCTTTCTGGTGACACATTTGTTCAGACTGGTTCAGTTAACACCAACACTGGTGTTATTACCCTTGTTAAGAACAACAACACAGAGATTCAAGTAACTGGTCTTTCCGCATATGTAAGTGGTCAGACAGACGGTTTGTTCAAGGAAGTAACTTATGTACAAAGTTCAAATACCTATGTGTTCAAGGATGGAAACGGAGACAACGTAGCAAGTATTCCAGCAATCGCTAAAAGCGCAGAAGTTGTTAAGGAAGGAAACAACACCCTCATTAAGTTCAAGGATGAAAACGGTGAAGAGATTACTGGATTAACTATCAATGCGAATGACTTCGTCGTTGATGGTATGGTTGATGATGCTTGGATTGGGGTACCAACCTCTGGTGATAATGCAGGGAAAAATTGTCTCATTATCAGATTCAACACCGAAGCCAAAAAGAGGGATATTGAAATACCAGTATCAAGCATTTTTGATGAAAGTGTTCTTGACGACTACTACACGAAGGATGAAATTAACCATTCGTTAGGTAGTTGGTTCAGTCCGATTACAGATTCAACGTCGTCGGTTACCGAAGTTTTAAGTGTAATTAGCGGTGATTCCATCATAAGCGGTAGTGTTAATGGAACAACACTTACGTTAGCTAAGGAAAACGGAGAAAATGTTCAAATCATTGGATTACCTACCCCTGGAAGCACTGAGTATGATGGTGTTGTAACTGGTGGAACTGTTGGTGCTGATGGTACTATTACCCTAAAGCGCTTGAAAGGTGATGGTTCAACTATGACCGATGTGTATGTCACTGGACTTCATGGCTATATTGATTCAATTGATAAGCACGTGACTGGTGGTAGCGTTAATAATCAGGGTATTATTGTTGTTGAACAGAATGGTGTGTCGCCTAATGTAGAATTAAGTGGTTTACCATCATACGTTGACTCAAGACTTGTTGGAAAATATCTACCATTAAGTGGTGGTACTGTATCTGGTAATACAACCTTTACAAGTGACCTTGTAGCAAGTGGAAGTAATGGTATCACAGCAACCAAGTTCGTAAAGGATGGTGGTACTAACACGCAAGTTCTTATGGCTGACGGTTCTGTTAAGAACCTTGACAGTATAATTGATGGTAATGATTATGTATCTGGAGGTTCTGTTGATAACCAAGGCGTTATCCACCTTGAAAATACAGACCAAGCAAAGAACGGTGAAATCACTGGTCTTTCTCAGTATGTAAATTCTGTTACTCAAAACTTTATTACAGCAGACCAAGACAAATATGTAAGTGCTGGTACAGTTGGTAGTGACGGTGTTATCACACTTAATCTTAGACACGGTGGAACTGCCGATGTAACTGGTCTGGCAGAATACGTTGCCAATCATTCGTCGTCTGGAGACTGGGTTGATGTAAGTGGTGATACCATGACAGGTAATCTTGTTATGAGTGGAGCATCAATTTCATTTACCGATGGAGTAGACGAATTAATCATCTCTAGTTCAAATCCTGAGAATCTTAGCATTTCAAGTATCTCTGATGATGTACACGTTACCATTAACGGTGATGTCACTGCAACTGGTGCGATGTATTCTTCTGATAAGAGGCTGAAGGAGAACATTGAATCTGTTTCAGCAGAAGACATTGAGAATGTTAAAAACGTTGATTTTAAGACGTTTAATTTCATTTCTAACAAGACTTCTCAGAAGATTGGTGTAATTGCCCAGGAGCTTCAAGATAATGGCTTAGGAAAGTTAACAGCAACGAATGATGCTGGTTATTTAACAGTTGACTACATTTCATTGCTTTGTTTAAAGATTGCCGAGCTTGAAAAGGAGATTAAGGAACTTAAATCCAATAAAGCCTAACCTTGGCAAATAGTATATAGTAATAATGAAGAAGCCATGTTGGTCAGTTTATGGCTGGCATGGCTTCTCTTAAAAACATAAGTAAAGAATATGAATATTAATATAGATAATAACAAAGGCCAACAGAAGGTTGTAACAAGGAAAAGGCTTAAGGAGTATGTTAATTGGTTAAACCAAACCAATGGTGGTTCTTATCTTAGGGTTACTAGTTCCTCAACTCTTAATGCAATAACCCTGACCATTACGTCAATGTTAGCCGACGCTAATGGTGGGATAACAACAGGAAATACGCCTGGTATCGGAACTGTTCATTGGGTAAGAAGTGACACTGGAAGTACGCCTGCATCAACCGCAGCAACTGGAAGTATTACAATTACAGGTGCCAGTAGAAAATCATTTCCAATGGGAAAATTTTGGCTTGAAAATGGAGACGATAAATATACGGTTTTAGATAACACTCCAGTCGGCATACCAAATCTTAATTTTAGCGGTTATACCCAAATGACGTTTAATGAAACGGCAGGAAACACAGACCCAGATTATTGTGTCACATATAACGATTTGATTAAAAGCACATATACTCGTTATTTTAATAGTGCGACAATGACAGACGGATTAATTGTCAATTCGTATAGTATAGATGATGGAAAAGTTGTATATGACGGAAATCAATTGGTTGCCGAAAAAGACGTGAATTATGGAAAACTAAGTTATAATCTCGAAATTTCCCATATTACACTTGAGATTGACGCAATGACAGATTTGGAGGAATATAGAAGCGGATATATCCCATACACAGACAGGGAAATTAAGTTTGCTGAGGTTAATAATGTAAAATATGATTCTGATGGTGGATTAATTAGTAAAGAAGCCGTTAATGACTTTGTTTTTTCGAAGGCTATAAGTGACAATGATACCACAAAAATGGAAACATATTCTGGTTTAACCTTGTCAAAATCAAATTCTGTCGCAAAAGCAGCTATATCTGGAAACAATTATCAAGTAACTGTTTACTACTATAGTGATGAATTTACCCTAACAAGTACGACCATTACGACTCCTATTGGAACCGCAAAAAATACTTCAATTTCAGGTTCTACCGCATTAGGAACAACAGGGACACAAAGAAGAATAAATATTTCTATTTCTGCTACGGGTGCTTTAACATTTGATATTAAACAAAGACCTGAGATTTATGGATACTTCCCAGTTGACGTATATAAGAATAGTATTGATGAAAACGGTAACGTACAACTAAGCGCAAGAACAAGTTTTATAAGCTCGACAACCTATACTACTTCAATTACATCGTATAGTCAGGTTGTGTCTGCTTCAAATGGTTGGCTTGATAACGCGGGTGATAACTTTGGCGCAAACGCATTGAGAGATAAGAAAGTAAAACTTAATTCTGATGATAGTTCCGTATATGATAGTGTTTTAGCGGCACAAGGTGTTACTGATGATAATATTTGTGGCCAGGACGTGTATAACACTAACTCTACAGTATATGATAGAGGTGTTACTGTAGACACATATCACATGGCATATGCAAATGATGCATACGGAAATATGAATTACACTGGTGGACTAAGGGGAACTCAGCATCTATTCATAACCAGTGGTTATACAACCGCAAACGAACCAGCGGGAAAGTGCTGTGCAAACAAAGAAGGGTACACAAGTGATTACCAAAGAGTTACTTGTTTTGAGTATACTTATGATAGATTTATAAGTGAACTTGTTTACCAAGTATGGTATGATAGAATGTATTACAAAGACTGCCATGCATATGGAAGGACGTCAATACTTAGAAGATTTAGGAAAATTGGAAGCGAATATAAGGACACTGCTATCAACTCTTTCCCGACCGAAGTAACCCAAAAAGTCAGTGGTATAGTATCTGGAAGCAGTTTCCCAAAACACATTCAGGGTAAAACCATCAAATGCAGGATACGATATGGCTGGAATGAAATAGGTGAAATAAAATCTGGAGATAATAACGTTTCTGGATGGACAACCGTTTTTGAAAACGAGATAAATGCTTCGAATGAAGATTTCCCACGTAATGAATCAATACCAACAACAAGGGGCATTACTGTCATTTCTGGGTATTCTGGGGATGATGAAAATGAATATCGAGTATATTGTGAACCAAACAGTAGCTCCGACTATGCATACTATAACATAGCCCCTAAATTCTATATGGTTGATGCTGAGACCTGCAACGGTTTAACGTCTGGATATACATTCAGGACAACTAAAACGATAGTTGATACAACAAATGGAAGAAGTGACACAAGGAATTATCAGGTAGAAGAAAACAAGTTCCTCGCATCTCTTACCTCTACAAAATACGCGACAAAGTATGGCTCCATTCAAAAATCCAACAAGCCAATGCTTGTGTATAACAATGTGGACGTAAATGATAACGTAAAAACACTAAGCAGTAGGTTTGGTTCATATCAAAGATACGTGACTTGTACTTTTTCTGCACCCACGCAAAAAGTGTACTGGGTAGATTCATACGCACCAAACTCAACAGCGGGTGGAATAATGTTAGAAAACAAAAATCTTGCGTTTATCAACGCCTCTAAGAATTACGTTGGAAGTGGCTCCACGCCAGAATTAACAACTTACAGTGTTATTCCAGGAACATCTAATTGGTCTTTTTTCGGCTACCAGCTGCCATTGGCAAAAATAAATGACTTTGACAATACTTCCAATTATACTTTTCCTGGTGAAACTAAATATAATGGCTCCTCGAATAATTCGTCACACAGCCTTATTGATAGTTTTAGCTTCGCCAATAATAATGTGATGGTTTATAGTAAAAATACAGGTGACCAAGGACATTATGATGAAAAACTTGGATATGATGTAGTTGATAGCTCTATTTTTGGAAATGGTTCGACACCGTTACACGCGGTTTCATCCGTGACTGAATTTAACGGAACGACATATACTGGCTCTAACTATGTCTATTTTGACGACAAAGGAAGGATGTCTGGCGCAACAACTAGTTCAACAAATGTGAATAAATACACATATCTTCCATTAAAAAGCAAGTATACCGATGATGTGGCTCTGAGACCTTGTAACGGAGATGTGACTATTCCATACTGGAATGTTGACATTAATTTCATTGCTAAACCAAAATCTGGATTAACGTTCACAAACAATACTGTTTCTGAATTTGGTTTGAAGTTCTACGTAGACGGAACAGAGATGACAACTTCTGGTACAGTTAAAAACGGAATCACATATAAACTGATAACCAATGATAATACGAATGTAGTATATTCAGATTTTGTATTTTCTGGTGATTCTGGTACATATAGTACAGCAACATCAAAACCAGGATACTATCTAAGGTTCAATGATTCACAGTCCACCACTGTAGACGGACAAAATCTTAGACACTGTTCATTGACACTTCTTGTTGTTGATGCATATGGTGGTAATAACGGAGATTTTGAAGTTGCGGTTTCATCCAGCGTCTATTCTGACCAAAGACTGTCTTGGTTAATTAACGGAAAGAGAAGTAATTCTGTTGGTGCCAAAGTGCTTGCAGAAACTGGTCTCAAAAAGTGGGGAAACTATGAAGAAAATAGCAAAGGACAGGGAGAATTTGCCTGTATCGGAATTCTTGGACAAAATTCTGTTGCGGATATGATGTATCATAAACAAAAAACATTTGGTACTTTTGTCAACAATAGTCCACAGAACAGTGTAAATGTCTCACCATCAGAGAGTCATGAAGGACTTTACTGGTAAATCTTAGCAGAATGCTTGCTAATGGATAAGCGATTTTACATAGTACAATGGAACAAAGAGCCTCAAGGTAAAACACCTTGGGGCTTTTTTATTGATTGGAGTCAACAGGTATGTTGTTCCCAAAAAAATATATCTCATAAGATTTGTTTTTATAAGATATTTTCCATATATTTGTAAAAAAAGTGATATGTTTAAATCTTTAAGAAAATTGTTATATAGGAAAGAGAATACCAGAAAACCAAATATAAAGTTTGTGTTTGAGAGGGATGGAAAGAAACTGGAAGATACGATGATTTTGTTGGATAGAAGTAACTATCCAAATTGTCTGCTCAAGTTGTACGCAGAAGGGGTTTTACTGTTTGAAGGTTCTTATTCACAATTGGTTAATAAATTAAGTTCATAATATGGAAAACATTATAATAAACGGAGAGCCAAAAATTGTAACTGAAATAAGAAAGAAAATTCTGGATGAATTTAAAGACCTTATATTCATTGAGGATGGACATAAATACTATCTTAACGGAAATGAACTTCCTTCTGTCACGACAATAACACATAAGTTTTGTGAGAATCCGTTTGATGCTGATGTTAGAGCGGAAGAATATGCAATTAAACATGGTGAGACACCAGAGTATTGGAAGGATAAATGGAAGTTCACAAATTTAAAAGCAACAACCACTGGAACGTTGGTGCATGAATATGGAGAGGGTCTTGGATGGCTAAGAAACGGACACCCAGAGCTGATGCCACAATCATGCATGCCTAAATATGTTGAAGAGAAAGGATGGCTAATACCAACAAGGCCAAAGGAAGAAGCGGCGTTGAAGTTCTATGACGAATTTCCAAAAGACCTACATTTCGTTCTTGCTGAGACTAAAGTGTATTCAAATAAGAATGAAGAATCTACTGTAAATGAACAATTTTGTGGTACATTTGACCTACTTACATGGTATGAAAACCCAAAGGACAGCGAAAAGAGTGGATTAATAATCCTTGACTGGAAAACAAATGCTGATATATACAAGGAATATAGCAGGAACCATGATAGGATGCTGTTACCTCCTTTCGAAAGATACTATGAAGAACCGTTGAGTTATTATATTTTACAGATTAACCTATATGCGTTATGCCTATACGGAATAGGGCTTCCAGTTATAGGAGGAAGAGTTATATGGCTCAAGGATGATGGAACATATGAATTAATCAAGGTTCCGTTGTTTTTCAAGGAGAAATGGTTTAGAGAATGCTTTTAATAAGAAAAAAAATACAAATAAATATGCAAAAGAAATATGTTTTAATTAAGCCGTATGAATGCCAATACGGTACATTACCAGAAGGAAGTGAGATTATCTGGTTCAGGGGTCAATTCTATGTAAATGGAGGACCAGTTCCACCATCATTCAACGACATTTTCGCGAATATAATTAAGGACAAGACCTATGTAAAGGAAATGAAAATTTTAAAGAACGAATTCTAAAAAAAAAAGAAAGTTATGAGCAAGAAGATTAAGTATTACCACCGAAGTGGTGAAGTTACACTGAAGAATGGAACGACCAGGAAGGTCACGATTGTCGGTAAATTTGAACAGACGAGAAAGCCGACAACTATTGTAGAAGACGCTATCGTTGATGTTTACCCAGGTAAATACGTTGATGGTACACTGATGTTTTCCAGAAAGATACTTGAAAGAAAGTTAACTCTTGGTATGGCAATATGC